>ENA-UOJA01002624-UOJA01002624.1-human-gut-metagenome-genome-assembly--contig:-C19-NODE-2624-length-11907-cov-5.861289_pt1 | contig 11907 bp, 7 predicted proteins | sample MGYA00242337_ERZ723884 | MGnify/ENA metagenome assembly ERZ723884
ATACATAAATTATTATATTGCATTACATCAAAATATACAATTAAAATCTTATGCATGAGCCTGCTAAATATGTCCCATGGATTTTTTTGTTAGATTAGTCTAACTTTAATTGCATTTTTGACATCAATACGTTATAATATTAAAGCAATTTAAGGTTACAGGTTGTGGAAATACATAAGACCACAGCATAATTTTATTATCAAGGAGAAAATATATGACAATCAGAATAGGTATCTTAGGTTATGGAAACCTTGGACGCGGCATTGAATGTGCCATAAGACAGAATGATGATATGGAGCTTGTAGGAATTTTCACAAGAAGAAACCCTGAGACAGTTACACCTGCAACAAATGTTCCTGTCTATCCGGCAGACATGCTCCCTGAAATGAAGGATAAGCTTGACGTCCTCATGCTCTGCGGCGGCTCTGCAACAGACCTTCCTAAGCAGACACCTGAGTATGCGAAATATTTCAATGTTGTTGACAGCTTCGACACACACGCACGTATCCCTGAGCATTTCGCAGATGTTGATGCCGCTGCCACCGAAAGCGGTCATATCGCTATGATATCCGTAGGCTGGGACCCGGGTATGTTCTCACTCAACCGTCTCTATGCCAACGCAATCCTCCGCGATGGAAATGACTACACCTTCTGGGGCAAGGGCGTAAGCCAGGGACACTCGGATGCAATCAGAAGAATACCGGGTGTCAAGGATGCCAAGCAGTATACAATCCCTGTTGAGTCCGCTCTTGAAGCCGTTCGCGCCTGCAGGAATCCTGAACTCACCACAAGGGAAAAGCACACAAGAGAGTGCTTCGTTGTAGCTGAGGAGGGCGCAGACAAGGCAGCAATAGAGACAGCAATCAAGACAATGCCTAACTACTTCGCAGACTATGACACCACAGTCCACTTTATATCTGAGGAGGAATTAAAGCGCGATCACGCAGGCATTCCTCATGGCGGCTTCGTTCTCCGCACCGGAAAGACCGGCTTAAATGGTGAGCACAACCATGTGATTGAGTACAGCTTAAAGCTCGACTCCAACCCTGAGTTCACATCCTGTGTGCTTGTCGCTTACGCAAGGGCAGCTTACCGCATGAACAAGCGCGGAATAAGCGGCTGCAAGACTGTGTTCGATGTAGCGCCTGCGGACCTTTCACCACTCTCACCGGAGGAAATGAGGGCACATCTGCTGTAGGACTGTGAAAGCGGTTCCTTTATGGGATGTTCATAAGTTCTGCGGAAGAGATAACGGTATTTACTATTTTGCCGCAAAAATATTTTTTGTGAAGCGCACGTAAGTTCCGTGAAAGCGATGACATATTCACTGTAGAACCTGAAAACTATGGTGTCAAAACAGATTGACTCATACAAAAATGTATATCTTCAAATCTGTTTTGACACCTGTTTTTTATTCCTGTAAAAATCTAAACCATTCTAGGTCGAAATTGCAGCCCGGAAGGTACAGGAGGGTCACCGTTATCTCCCCTCCGACAGGCGCAATATTAAACTCACGTTCTACGTAAGCTGCACTCTCTTCAAATTCAATCAGTTCCGTCCGCTCCGTTCCGGCGCAGTCTATTTTTAACCGGATTGAATCCTTGGTATTTGCAGTCCTTCCACAGATTTTTATTTTATCTGCGGACTGTGCACCCATATTGAGGCGCCTGTAGATGATTGACACATTGTTTCCTATGCCTGTTACAGCCGTGCCATCCACCTTGTAGCTGTCACCGAAAATCTCATCATAATCTGCGGCATTTATACGGTCAAAGCCGTGAAGGACAGGCACAAATGAGAAGCTGTTGAGCTGGAAATTATCCTCGCTCTCAATGCTGATACGGTGTATGCCCTTTATTCTTTCCGAGAGCCTGTACTCTGCTTTCTTAAACTCAAGCCAGCCGGCACTCTCATCAAACTCCGCATCCAGAATACTCTTGCTGTCATCGTCAAGATATATTCTGAATTTCACCGCTCCCGGATAATACTTAAAGAGATACATCTGTAGCTGCTCTGAGCCGTTCACACCGAAATCCATTGCGCCAAAGCTGATTTTTGTCTTTTCCTTCCCCAGAAATCTTACTCCGTGCCCAACCCCCTCGCTCAGTCCATGCGGTCTTTCAAGGCAGAGTCCCGCACTCACAGGCTCATAAGGGTCAAGGTATGCCGGCCCGATTCCAGCCGCCGTAAATTCAAGGCTTGACCTTACACCAGCCGCCGTCCTTCCATTGTAAGCATCGCACCTTAAATAAAAGCTTCCGTCACCGGCAGCGTTCACCGTTACATAGCCTTCACCCGGCATAGCCACGGCTTCCATTTTAACCTGTGCTTCCGCAGCCTCCATTTTATCCGGTGCTTTCCCAGCCTCCGTTTTAATAATAACTTCATCCGGCTCACCATGTTGAGTCACCGTCGCCGATTTGATTGCTATTCCTGTGGTATCGGTTATGCTCCATTTTAAATCCCTGTATGTGGCATTCTCAGGATAAAGCTTCCAGTGTACCTTGACTGAGCTCTTGTCCGCACTCAATGCGAATGTCTCTGCTGTAAGCTCGACCTTTCTTATCGGTATTTCATTTTCTGAATATACCGAATCCATCAGCCCTTCGGCATTGCGGGTATGATTTCGCTTCTCAGCGTCTTCGGAAAGCTGAAAACTGTTTTCTGACATATCCTCTGCCATATTATTTTTGTCGGTGCATATACAGCTCTGTACTAAATATTCGTCACGCATATTTTTATCATCTGTAACGCATAAATCAATTGAAGCAGCCCAAAGCCCTTCTGCCTCCGCTGTCACAGTTATCTTTCCGGTCACACCTTCAACAGGCGCGATGACCGCCAGCAGCTTTCCGCCAAAAAGTCTCCTCGAAGAAGTCTTGACCTGGTCAAAATCCGTGCTGTCGCCGTTGTCAAGCCCGACAAGCCTCCCTGCTCCCGTCACCTTTATCTCAACGCGGTTGTTGGCATTATCTACTGTATAACCGTCCTTATCAAGCGCACCTATCTCCACAAAAATCAACTCACCATATCGATTTTCCATCTGCCGCCTGTCCGCCTCAATTACAAGTCTGTCAGCATCGGAAAATGAGTGTCTCATCTGCATTGCAAGCTCATTTCCGGCTTCATCATACGCGACAGCCTCAACATATCCCTTTTCATAAGGCACCTTCCAGTGCGGCACAAGCTCCGTGCCATGCGCATGGTCAATTACTTTTCTTCCCATACTCATTCCATTTACAAACAGTTCCACTATAGGAGCATTGGAGCACACGCACACGTCGACCAGCTGTCCCGGATTGAAGTCCCAGTGAGGGAAAACATGAACCATCGGATTTTCCTTAAATGATGTCCATTCCGCCTGATAAATATAGTAGGAATCCTTCTCAAACCCTGCCGTGTCCATCTGCCCGAAGTAGCTGTTGCGCGTGTGATACGGTGTCGGCTCGCCAAAGTAATCCACTCCCGCCCAGATAAACTGTCCAAGACTGAACCCGGCGTCCCTGTCCGCTATTATGTTGTCCGTATAGCTGTGCGCACCCCATCCCGCACTGCAGTTGCCAAGTGCTGAACACTGCTCATCTGTATCGCATAAGGTACTTGTCTCTATAGGAAAATGATATACTCCCCTGCTCGCAAGCATTGATGACGTTTCACTTCCGTATATCACCCAGTCCGGATGCTTTGCATGGTGCTCCTTGTAGAGATATTCACCATAGTTGTAGCCCACAGCGTCGACCAGACCGGCACATTTCTGCGTATTTTCCCATCTCATGTAGTTAGAGGCAAAGGTAGTGAAAGCGTGTTTTTTCGGGTCATGCTTTTTAACCTCCCCCAACAGCATGACAAGCTCCGCCAGACCTTCGTCCCCCGCATGCATATCATATATCTCGTTTCCGACGCTCCACATGATAATACTTGGGTGGTTCCTGTCGCGCCTTATCCAGCTCTCCACATCCTTCTTCGCACTCTCCGCAAAAAATCTTCCGTAGTCATACTTTGTCTTAGTGTGCCCCCACATGTCAAATGCCTCTGAATCGACAAGGAAGCCCATCTCATCAGCCAGCTCCATAAACTCAACAGAAGGCATATTGTGTGCTGTCCTTATGGCATTTACGCCCATCCGTTTCAGACCCTCAAGCTTTCTTCTCACCGCCGACTTGTTGACAGCCGCCCCCAGACAGCTAAAGCCGTGGTGCTCGCAGGAGCCCTTTATCTTCACATGTCTTCCATTTAATAAGAAACCCTTATCGGAATCTATCTCTATTGTCCTGAAGCCGAACACCGACTGTTCATAGTCAAAAACCTCTCCCGCCTTAATAAGCTCCGCCCTGAGTTCATAGAGATTTCCGCAATAGATGTCCCATAGCTTTGGGGCTGTGATTTCAAAGGTGTGGCGGTATATATTGCTTTTTTCACCTATTAGCTGGTTAAATATAATACATAAAGAATCCTCCTCATTGCTCCGCATATCATTCTTTCCGTTCTTCTGCGTGATGATATATCTTATAGAATCAAACGGCTTTTCATCATCTGCACCCTGCGCTGCCTCCACCTCGACTTCCACGTCCCAAATATCTGAAGCCGCTCGCTTCACCGGCGTTATGTACAGTCCGAATGGCTCTATATGCGTGCTTTCGCGCTCTATCAGATAGACACTCCTGTATATACCTGCACCCGAATACCACCTGCTGTTCGGCGACCGGTGCACAACCCTGACCAGAAGCTCATTCTCGCCCGCCTCAAGGTATGGTGTTATATCCACCTCAAAGGATGAATAGCCGTACTTCCAGGTTCCTGCCGACCTGCCGTTTACAAACACCTCCGAATCCATGTAAATCCCTTCAAAAAAGAGCACCCTCTCAAGCCCATCCGGCACATACATGAGCTTTCTCCTATACCAGCCGACAGAGTCCCTGTACAGATTCCTCACATCATAAATCAGGTAATCGTGCGGGAGCCTTACCGGCATATACTCCCCATCCGGACATTGTAGATTTTCTTCGCTGTATTCCTTTTCAAGGAACTGCCAGCCATTGTTGAGGCATGTTTTCCGCTTCATATTTCCTCCTCCATTTTATATATGATATCAGGGTCAAAAGGTCAGAAAGCCGTTCGTGCCTGCACGATTGGACTTTTAAACCTGGGACCCGCAAAACATATTCTATAAGCTTGGAATATATAACGTATTTTGGCAGCAAAATCAAATTAATTAAAAATTTCTCCTTAATGCTTTTATTGCCTGAAGCCGCTATTGCTACTTAATTTCATAATCACCTAAAATATAACCTTTTATTTTATATCCCTTGTAATTGCTGTTTTTTTGATATAACATGTTAAACAAAGACACCCCATTTCCGATTGCGTATTAAAATATATTGCCGCCGCCCTGTAATTTCATAATATACACAATCACGTTTTTTTCAATCTAAGAATTTTGCTGTTATATAAGGATTTGAACATGATGAAGAATATAGATATTACTGATAAAATGCTTTTCCTGATAAATACAATTAAACTCCCTGATTACCCATTTTACCTCGTACACATCGGCTCGCTGGTAAACCAGCATCCATGCGTCAGACCGGATGGACTCCCTGACTACCAGCTTCTCTACTGCATAGCCGGTGAAGGGCTGTTCACAGTTGATGGGCACGAATATCACATTACCGCAGGTATGGGTGTCCTGCTAAAGCCTGATGCCGCACACGAATACCATGCCATCAGGGAGCCATGGTCGACCTACTGGGTGCGTTTTTCCGGTGCCGGATGTGATATGCTCCCACAGCTTGCCGGTTTCACAACGCACAAGCTGTTCTATATCCGCTCATTCGACCGCCTGATGTATCTTTTCAACACCCTTTACGCATCTGCCGGACAGAGCGGACTGCTCAACAACAACGATGTAGCTCTGCAGCTATACCACTTTCTGCTTGAGTATCCTGAATGCATCTGCGATAACAGGGAAAATGTGAAACTGCATGACACAAAGGCTGTCCGGCTGTCCGAGGTCATCGCATATATAGAGGAGCATTATCCGGACGACATCCCGCTAACCGCACTCTCGGATATTGCACATATGTCACCGCAGCATCTGTGCCGCCTGTTCAAAAAAACCTACCAGCTGCGGCCTGTCGAATACATCAACAGCTACCGCATAAGTAAAGCAAAAAATCTCCTTCTATCGTCAAAAGAAATGACCCTGAAGGAGATTGCAGCGAGCACAGGCTTTAATGACCTGAGCTACTTTTGTTCACTTTTCAAGAAATCGGAGGGAATTACACCAACCGAATTCCGTGTATTGCAAAAATAATGATATATCAGATTTTATAGATAAAAAGCAGCCTTCACACCGGTCAGACTGCAGGCTCCGTTGCAACGTGATTAAATACATGCAGCCTGCCGGCATCACCTGCTTTTACAAAATGTCTTTAAAATACTTTATTGTATTGGTAATTCCCTCTGATAAATGAACCTCCGGTTTCCAGCCATCTGCTATCCTTGCTGCCAGCGAAATATCCGGACGACGTCTTACAGGGTCATCACTTGGAAGTTCAACATACTCTATCCTTGAGTCCGTATCTATCATGGACACAACCATATCCGCAAGCTCTTTTATAGTGAATTCCTCAGGATTTCCAAGATTAACCGGACCATGTACCTCATCACCGGTCGCCATTACTCTCACAATTCCCTCAACCAGATCATCCACATAGCAGAAAGAACGTGTCTGACTTCCGTCACCATATATTGTTATATTCTCTCCGTTCAGGGCCTGCACGATAAAATTGGAAACAACACGGCCGTCATCCATCGACATATTCGGTCCATAGGTATTGAAAATTCTTATAACCTTTATACGTGCACCATATTCCCTCATATAGTCAAAGCATAATGTCTCTGCGCATCTCTTGCCCTCATCATAGCATGATCTTATTCCTATAGGATTCACGTTGCCAAAATATCTCTCTGTCTGGGGATGCTCAAGAGGATTTCCATACACCTCGCTTGTTGAAAACTGCATAAGCTTAGCATTATTTTTAACTGCAAGCTCAAGCAGATTAATTATTCCTAACACATTGGTTTTTATCGTATATACCGGTGACTTCTGATAGTGCTTAGGACTTGCCGGACAGGCAAGATTATAAATCTCGTCTATGCCATCTATGTCAAGCGGCTCCGTTATATCATGCTCAATGAACTCGAACCTGTCACACCCTGACAGCTTCTCTATATTAGCCCTGCTCCCCGTGTAAAGATTATCACAGCATATAACATATGCATCTCCATCATCAATTAAGCGCCTGCAAAGATTCGAACCAATGAATCCGGCTCCACCTGCTACAAGAATTCTTTTCATGTTCTACCTCGACCATAAATTTTCTATAATATATAACCAAATGCTGATATGCTTCTGCACTTTATAGAGTATACCATAAAAAACGCAGTTAGCCAAGAATAAAACACACTATGCTGTATCGAAACATCCTGCAGCAGTGGCAGACCCAGCACCTTTAATGTGTGCGGCAGGCTCTCATGAAATTATTGAACATTGACTTTTCAGGAGTAGCTTGTTATCATCTTAACAATTGGATGTATATGGAGGATTGCCATTATGAAAAAATTCACTTCAGACTATATTAACAACCATAAGTACAATATTGCAATTGCAGGTACCGGATATGTCGGTCTGTCACTTGCTGTGCTGCTCGCGCAGCACAACCACGTCACAGCTGTGGACATTGTTCCTGAGAAGGTAGAGCTGATTAACAACCGCCGGTCTCCTATACATGATGATTATATTGAAAAATATTTATCGGAAAAGGAACTGGATCTTACTGCTTCCACTGATGCCGTCTCCGCATATAAGAATGCCGACTTCATCATAATAGCGGCCTCCACGGACTATGACAGCAGCAGGAATTTCTTTGACTGCTCAGCCGTAGAATCATTTCTTGAGCTTGTGCTTAAAATCAATCCCGATGCTGCTATTGTTATAAAATCGACAATACCTGTAGGCTATACCGAAGGTATCCGAAAAAAATACCACACAAATAATATCATATTCAGTCCTGAATTTTTAAGAGAATCAAAAGCACTGTATGACAACCTGTATCCATCACGGATAATAGTTTCATGTGACAGCACATGTGAAGATAAAGCCCATCTTTTTGCAGCATTGCTAAAACAGGGCGCACTCAAGGACAACATCGACACTCTCTTTATGGGCTTTACAGAAGCTGAGGCTGTGAAGCTTTTTGCCAATACCTATCTGGCACTCCGTGTCTCCTACTTTAATGAGCTTGATACCTATGCCGAAGCCAAGGGTCTTAACTCTGCCGACATAATAAATGGTATATGTCTCGATCCGCGTATAGGAACACATTATAACAATCCATCATTCGGATATGGCGGATACTGTCTCCCGAAGGACACAAAACAGCTGCTCGCCAACTTTCAGGATATACCGCAAAATATGATTACAGCAATTGTCGAATCTAACCACACAAGAAAGGCTTTTATCGCAGAGCGCGTCATGGAGCTCGCACAGACTGATGCTTCAGACGGCTCATCCGGAAGAGAAATTATAATAGGAGTATACCGTCTGACCATGAAAAGCAATTCCGACAACTTTAGACAGTCTGCAATTCAGGGAGTAATGGAACAACTAAAAGCCAAAGGAGCCTCCATTATAATATATGAGCCGACGCTTCCGGATGGTTCGATTTTCTCAGACTGCAAAGTTATAAATAACCTGAATGAATTTAAAACCATTTCTAATGCCATAATAGCTAACAGATATTCTCCGTGCCTTGATGATGTCAGCGGCAAGGTATATACCCGCGATATTTTTGGCCGTGACTAGAGAACCAGCATAAAAATTATCCGTAATTCCTGCTGTATATATTAAACAGTTACAGGAAGTAATATATAACAACAGGCTTGTCTGCGATGGACTGAATTGAAAAAACAATCCATTGCAGGCAGGCCTGTTATATTTTTTGTATTTCTCTTATTTTATTCTATCTGTTGTTATATTTCATTTTTATGTGCAAATTCCGGATACGCATCAAAGCACTCTATATATAATCACAAACGTGAATATATAATAATTTTACACCAATTATATAAAATATCACCACGTGTATTTATTTTTGTACCTCCATAGTCACCGCACACAGCATGCTGTCAGGGCCCGGGGCTCCCGTAACGGCACCAATATAGTCATCGCCGAGTAGCTCATAGAAATTGCCGCTGATATTCAGGTCAGGAAGCCGTCCGATAAGCCTACCGTTTTCCATAAGATATGCCATCTGTACAGGTGCAGCAAAATGACCTCCCGGTGTGACATCACCTCCCGAGGTCACAACAACATACACAGCCTTTCCAGGAACTAGCGCGCTTAAGGCAGGAGCAGTCGGTTCTATGTAAAACCGATTAAAGCCAAGACCCGGAACACCGTCGTAACCGGCAACTGCCGTTCCCAGGTCAGGCAGATTAAATTGAGCCGATGATTTCTTTGTGGTCAGGACTCCTGTCAAGGTTCCTTTGTCAATCAGCGTCGGACGCAGGTCAGGCGCTACGCACCCTTCATCATCAAAAAAACAAACTCCCGAGTTTGTCGCAGGATTCATATCGTTTTTGAATGAAAGCTTGTCCGAAAATGCCTTCTGTCCCAGCTTACCGCTAAGCAGCGATGCTCCTGAAACATACATCTCCGCCACAAAATGCTGCAAAAATGTGCCGAACAAATCGGCGGTATCCATCACAACAGGATATCTTCCGGAAGCAATATCGGCAGGTATATAAAACGCATCATATTCTTTTTTAAACCGCGAGAGCAGCTCATCAGCATCAAAATGATTTCCCTTGTAACTGAACACAGTGTCAAACAAATTGCCTGAGCCTCTGTTTTGTGCAAGTAAACTGATACTCACATTGCGTTCAGCACTTGTCAGATGCCGTCCCAACGAATTGCGATACTCGGTCTTCTGGTAATTCAGGCTGATTTTATTTGAAAAAGCAAACTTCGGACAGACCTCACCAAGGCGATCCAGAAAACTCTGCATTGTAGGAATAAAATCAGACACGTGAATAATTTCCTCCTCATGCAGGCTTTCCTGCTCCAGGGCTCCGTCCAGCTTGCATGGATACGGAATACCAAGTGTGAGAGCCTCCATGGCTTTTTCTGTCAATTTCTGCTCGTCCGGTGTTCCAAGACACCCGGCAATGCCGATGCATCCGTTTTCATACACGCGGACTGTGCCCGTCGTCTCCTCCTTTTCGCGGAAGCTGTCGATTTTGCCGCCAGTTACATTAAGTGTGACGGAACGACTTGTTTTAATAATAAACTCTTTTTGCATGCTAATCACCTCACTGTACATTCATTGATGAAACACGGACATAAGGTCCGCCAAAGCCAACAGGCAGATTCATCTGCTCCATCTTTCCACAGCCGCCGGTCACAAATGACAGCAGCTTCACATCGCGTGTCAGTCCGTCAATCAGGCCAAGTGTTTCAAAAACAGACCCCGTCAGCACACTTATCTGTACAGGCTGCCCAAGCCTGCCGTCAACTATCTCATAAGCAAGACTCGGTGCTATCGTAAAGGTGCTCATGCCGCTTCCGTGGCTGATTGTCTTTATAAAATATCCCTTCTTTATAGGCGCAATAAGCTGGTCAAAATCCAGGTCTCCGCCCTCAATATATGTAGTAGTCATACGCACGATTGGCTCAAAGGTACAGTCGATTGCGCGGGCATTGCCTGTCAGAGCTTCGTCAAGTGCTGCTGCGGTCTGGGCGCTGTGCAGCCTTCCAGCCAATACTCCGTCCTTAATCAGATAATTCTTGCGGGCGCGTGTGCCCTCATCATCATACGGTACATAACCACATCCCGGAACCAATCCGCTCTCGGCAATGGACAAAATAGGCGAACCCACTTTTTTCCCTAGCTGCCATTCATCGCGCATGGTTTCATCGGAGAGCATGAAATCCGATTCAGACTTATGTCCGAAGGACTCATGTGCAAACACGCCTGCCGCCTCCGGAGAAAGAACCACAGGATACCTGCCCGAAACCACAGGAACGGAATTACGCATGAACGCTGTCTGCTCTGTCATTGCGCTACGAATTTCATCGTCCAATCCCTTCAATTCGTCAAAATGTGTACAGCCCTTCTGCCAGTGCCCGGAAAATTTCTTTTCTCCTTCTGTCATATCGCAGTAAAAGGATAATCCGCAGGTCTGATAATCATATGTGATATCCGCACCAAGGCTTGACTGAAAATGGAACAGACTGTTGCGGTCAAGGTATGTGCCCTGCGGCATTGAGACACAGCTATCCTCGGACAGCAATGGCAGATACGACAACAAAAGATTCTGTTTTTCCTTCGCCGGAATATCCCTCACGGAGCAGTCCGCAAAACACATCAGCGTATCCTTGTTGCGCTCAAAAAGGCGTACAACCTGGTCATCCAAAATCTGAGCATTCGGCGTGGCGGCATCATAAAGACCGTCCAGCGTTTTCTGTAAATTCTCCAAATCCGTCACCGATGCATAATACCACATCCTGCCGTCATACACCCTCAAAAATGCCCTGCACTCCACACGCGTTCTCATTTCCTCAAGAATGCCCGCTTTGTACGAAATCGTGGTATGGCTGCGATCTTCGGTACGCACGTCGGCATAAAAGCCGTCCCTGAATTTTATCATAATGAGGTTCCTCCTTATGGCTGTATTTTGTTTTGTACCACTATTTTATACCAATCCCAAAATTTATACAAACTAATTTGTTTTATAAAGTAAATTGTTTTATAAAGTTAATTGTTTTATAAAGTAAATTGTGTTATAAAGTTAATTGTGTTATAAAGTTAATTGTTTTATAAATTTATTTGTTTAACAGTTTCT
>ENA-UOJA01002628-UOJA01002628.1-human-gut-metagenome-genome-assembly--contig:-C19-NODE-2628-length-11874-cov-11.714612_pt1 | contig 11874 bp, 7 predicted proteins | sample MGYA00242337_ERZ723884 | MGnify/ENA metagenome assembly ERZ723884
CGACAACAGCAGCGTGGCTGGTCATACCGCCGCGGACGGTCAGGATGCCCTGAGAGACCTGCATGCCGACGATATCCTCGGGAGAGGTCTCGAGGCGGACCAGAACGACCTTCTTCCAGGCATCGTCCTTGACCTTCTCCTCGGCCTCCTCAGCAGAGAAGACGACGCGGCCGCAGGCAGATCCCGGAGAAGCGGCCAGGCCCTTGCCGATTGCCTCGGCGGCCTTCAGAGCGGCAGCATCAAACTGCGGGTGCAGCAGGGTGTCCAGCTGCTTGGGCTCGACGCGCAGAACAGCGGTCTTTTCGTCGATAACGCCCTCGTCGACCAGGTCGCAGGCGATCTGCAGAGCAGCCTGTGCGGTGCGCTTGCCGTTACGGGTCTGCAGCATGAAGAGCTTGCCATCCTCGATGGTGAACTCCATGTCCTGCATATCCTTGTAGTAGTTCTCGAGGCGGGTAGCGATCTCAACGAACTGATCGTAGACCTCGGGCATCTCCTCATGCAGCTTGCTGATGGGAGAAGGAGTACGGATACCGGCGACGACGTCCTCGCCCTGAGCGTTGATCAGGTACTCGCCCATCAGCTTCTTCTCGCCGGTGGCGGGGTTACGGGTGAAGGCAACGCCGGTGCCGGAACGCATACCGGAGTTACCGAAGGCCATCTGCTGCACGTTGACGGCAGTGCCCCACTCGTAGGGGATCTCGTTCATCTTACGATACACGTTGGCGCGGGGGTTATCCCAGGAACGGAAAACGGCCTTGACGGCACCGATCAGCTGCTCCTTGGGGTCCTGCGGGAACTCCTCGCCCTGCTTCTCAAGGTAGATCTGCTTGAACTCCTTGACGAGCTCCTTCAGGTCGTTGGCGTCCAGCTCAACGTCCTGCTTGACGCCCTTGCGCTCCTTCATAGCGTCGATGCGCTCCTCGAAGAAGCTCTTGCCCAGCTCCATGACGACGTCAGAGTACATCTGGATGAAGCGGCGGTAGCAGTCGTAGGCAAAACGGGGGTTGTTGGTCTTTTTGGCCAGACCCTCAACAGCCTGATCGTTCAGGCCGAGGTTCAGGATGGTGTCCATCATGCCGGGCATGGACTGACGTGCGCCGGAACGGACGGAAACCAGCAGGGGGTTCTCGATGGAGCCGAAGGTCTTACCGGTCTGCTCCTCGAGGATGCCCATGTATTTGAAGATGTCTGCCTTGATCTCATCGTTGATCTCACGGTTGTCAGCATAGTACTGGGTGCAGGCCTCGGTGGTGATGGTGAAGCCCTGCGGAACCGGCATACCGGCGTGGGTCATCTCGGCCAGGCCGGCACCCTTACCACCCAAAGTGTTCTTCATGGTGGTCTGGTCGCCGCCGAAGGCGTCATGGCCCTCTTTGAACAGGTACAAGAATTTCTTGCTCATAGTTACCTCCCAAATTGGTGACGTGTTTGCATCACATAAATCATGTCTGCATAGTCCATTATAACAGACCGAAAGACAGATTTCCAGTAGATTGTTAAAAAAATGCTCAATAGTTTCGCTGAAAAGTAGCCAAACTTTTTTGGTTCAGGTATTGCAATTTGCACAAAAATCGTGTATTTTATAATGGGTGGGAAGTTTGAAATATTTTTTGAACTGTCACTTTTTTCTTTTTGAGTGCCGCGGTAAATTTTTGCGGCGAACGGCGTTTTTCGGCTTGCTAAAATGCGCCGCATGTTATACAATATATAAGGCAGCACCGCATAATTCCCGCCTTACGGCGTAAGCACCGCTTCGGCGTATCGGCACTTGGAATTATGCGGTATTGCCATAGGTATAAGGTCCGTCGGCAGCCCCCGTGCGCCGCGGGCACGAAATGAGTGTATAAAGGAAGAACCGCTATATGTCTACCGCAAAAGAGAATTTCGAGCTGGCACAGCAGCGCTATGCCGCCACGTTTGAGCGCCATCTGGATAACGGCGTGAATTTTATCAGCGATAACGTCTGCATTGAGCCGGAGGTCATCATTGCCCCCGGTGCGACCATCCTGCCGGGCTGCATCCTGCGCGGCCAGACGGTCATCGGCCCGGACTGCGTCATCGGCCCCAACACCCTGCTGGAGGATACCGTCGTTGACGCCGGGTCCACGATCAATGCCAGCCAGTGCTATGGGAGCCACATCGGCCCCAACAACAAGATCGGTCCCTTCACCCATGTGCGCGTCGGCACCAAAACCGCCGAGGGCTGCCATCTGGGCGCTTATGTCGAAACGAAGAACGCCGACTTTGCCGAGGGCAACACGGTCAGCCACCTGACCTACATCGGCGACGCCACGGTAGGCAAGTACTGCAACTTCGGCTGCGGCACCGTCACCTGCAACTACGACGGCGAGGGCAAGTTCCACACGACTATCGGCGACTATGCGTTCATCGGCTGCAACACGAATCTGGTCGCACCCGTCACCATCGGCGACCATGCGTTCACGGCTGCCGGCTCCACCATCGGCCATGACGTGCCCGCCGGTGCGCTGGGCATCGAGCGCGCCAAGCAGGCCGAGATCGACGGCTGGGGCGAGCGCAAGCTGGAGAAGTATATCGCCAAGAAGCAGAAGCTGGAAGCGGAGAAGAAAGGGAAGTAAAGCGTTGCAGGGGGCGGCGTCCTCGACGCCCCACGGCCTTCCCATAAGCAGCCGCTTATCTTACGCTGCCGGGCCGGGCATGCCCGGCCCCTACGGTACTTCACGATTTTTCAAAGGATATATCTATGTTCGAAATGACCTCCGGGGCAGACTGGCTCATCGCCGGACTGGGCAACCCCGAACCGAAATATGACGGCACCCGCCACAACGCCGGTTTTGAGGCGCTGGACTATCTGGCCGCGCAGTGGCAGTGCGACATTGCCAAGGCCAAATGGCAGGGCCTGTACGGCACGGCACAGGTGAACGGCCACAAGGTCGTGCTGCTCAAGCCGCTGACCTACATGAACCTGAGCGGCCAGAGCATTGCCCCCGCCGCCAACTTTTACAAGATCCCGGCAGACCACATCATTGTGCTGTGCGATGACATCACCCAGGAGCCGGGACATCTGCGCATCCGGCCCCACGGCTCTGCCGGCGGGCACAACGGGCTGAAAAGCATCATTGCCAGCCTGGGCACCGACCATTTCAGCCGTATCCGCATCGGCATCGGTGCCAAACCGAACCCGCAGTACGACCTGGCCGCCTGGGTGCTGGGCAAGCTGCCTGCCGCAGACCGCAAGGCCATGACGGACCGCTACCCGGACATTGAGGAAGCCTGCAAGCTGCTGATGGACGACAATCTGCAGTACGCCCAGAACAAGTTCAACCACTAAGGGGACGTGAATCATGAGTGAAATCCGTAAAAAAGCAATGACCCGTCTGGTGCTCTGCGCTGTAGCGCTCGTCGCCTCCATCATTTTCAGTGTCCTGCTGCTGAGCGGCACCTTTGACGGCAAAACCGGCGGCAGCACGCCCGCCTCCGGCGATACCATCAGCAGCAGTGCCCCCGTGGAGGGCGTTGACGATCCCACCGCCGACAGCTTTACCGCAGAGAGCGCCTCTGCCGAGGAGGTGCCCGCCGAGCCCGAGGCCACCCCCGAGCCGACGCCGGAGCCCACGCCCGTGCCCGAGTACGAGGGCCTGAGCGTGCAGCCCACCACCTATTATAATGAGGGTGAGCAGCCGACCTACACCGTGACCGACGGCAACAACCTGAACATGCGCGGCGGCCCCGGCACCGACTATGACAAGATCGGTCAGGTGCCCGCCTCCACCAGCGTGACCGCGCTGGGCACCAATGAGGACGGCAGCTGGGTCGTTGTGAACTACAACGGCACCTACGGCTGGCTCAAGACGGAGTTCTTGAACGGGTAAAAGCTCTCTTGCCTCCCCTAGCAGGGGAGGTGGCCCCGCAGGGCCGGAAGGGTTGAACCTTGCGGCCATCCGAAATATTTAGAGCAATGGCAAGGTTCTCTCCCCCAGCCGCTGCGGCGGCAGCCACCTCGCAGAGGGGGCCAAGGAGAAATGTATGTTCAACGCACTTTTCACCAAAACAGACGAATACGCAAGACTGGCGCAGGCGCTCGGGGGTCCGGGGGCTTGCGCCTTATTTGGCATACCGGGGTCGGGCCGGGCGATGGTCTATGCCGCGCTGGCGAAGGCCCTCGACAAGCCGCTCTGCATCGTAACGCCCGGCGAGGCCGAGGCGACCCGGTTTGCGGGCGACCTGAACGCGCTGGGCGTGGCGGCGGCAGTGTTCCCTGCCCGCGACTATGTGCTGCGCCCCATCGAGGGCACGGGCCGCGAGTACGAATACCGCCGTCTGGCCGTGCTGGGCGACCTCGTCGGCGGGCGGCTGCAGGCCGTCTGCGTGCCCGACGAGGGCCTGACCCAATACACGACGCCGCGGGCGGATTTCTGCGCGAACACCCGCAGCCTGCGCCCCGGCGACACACTGCCCCGCGCCGAGCTGACCGCGCTTTTGTACGGCGCAGGCTATACGCGGCGCGACCAGGTGGACGGCCCGGGTCAGTTTTCAATCCGCGGCGACATTGCGGACATCTACGCGCCCGACATGAAGCAGCCCGCCCGCATGGAGTTTTGGGGCGACGAGATCGACACGATGCACACCTTCGATCTGGCGACCCAGCGCCGCGACGAGCCGATTGAAAAAATCTACGTCTCCCCCGCGCGGGAGATACTGTTCGGTCAGCCCGCCGACGCAGCGGAGAAGATCCGCTCCTATATCAAAAAGGCCCGCGGCAGGCGGCGCACCGCCTTAGAGACCTGCACCGCTGCGGATCTGGCACAGCTGGACGGCGGTGCGATGCCCGTCAACATGGACAAATATCTCACGCTGCGCTATCCCGAGCCTGCGACGATTTTAGACTACTTTGACGATCCGCTGCTGATCCTGGAGGAGCCGGCCTCCCTGCGGGAGGCCGAGCGCGCCACCGCGTTCCGCCGGGGCGAGGAGCTTTCCGCCCTGCTGGAGGACGGCGTGCTGGCGGCGGGGCTGGATAAGCTCTACGCCGAGAGCGGCTGGCTCTGGGCGCAGTGCGCCGCACACCGCACGCTCTGCGCCGAGAACTTTGCCCGCAGCATGCCCGATGTGCCGCTGAAAGCCATCGTCAACGCACCCGCCCACACGCTGCCCGCCTGGGGCGGCGAGGTCGCGGCGCTGCTGGAGGACATCCAGCCGCTTTGCAGCGGCGGCACGGCGGTCACGGTCATGGCCGGCACGCCCCGTGCGGCGGCGGGTCTGGCCGCCGACCTGCGCACCAAAGGGCTGAACGTCACGACGGACGCGGCGGCGGAGCCGAGCGCCGGGTTGGTGCAGATCCTGCCGGGGCAGCTTTCCGCCGGGTGCAGCCTGCCGTTTGCGAAGTACGCCGTGTTTACGGCCCGCGCCTTCGGCGTGAGCGGCGCACAGAAGAAGAAAAAGCGCAATAAGGACGCGCTGAACAGCCTGAGCGAGATCTCGGTGGGTGATCTGGTCGTCCACCAGAACCACGGCATCGGGCGGTACGCGGGCATCCAGCGGATGGCCGTGCAGGGCGTCACAAAGGACTATCTGCGCATCGAGTACGACAAAAAGGACGTGCTGTACGTGCCCGTCACCCAGCTGGACCTTTTGTCCCGCTACACTGCGCCTGGCGACAGCGACAACGTGAAGCTGAGCCGCCTGGGCGGCAGCGATTGGGCCAAGACCCGCAAGAAGGTCAAAGCTGCGACGGAGCAGATGGCGAAGGAGCTGATCGAGCTGTACGCCCGCCGCAAGCAGGCGCACGGCTACGCCTTCCCCGCCGACGACACCTGGCAGGGTGATTTTGAACAGCGCTTTGCCTACGAGGAAACGCCCGACCAGCTGACCTGCGCGGCGGACATCAAGCACGATATGGAGGAGCCGTGGCCGATGGACCGGCTGCTCTGCGGCGACGTCGGCGTCGGCAAGACCGAGGTCGCACTGCGCGCCGCGTTCAAATGCGTGATGGGCGGCAAGCAGTGCGCGATCCTGGCCCCCACGACGATTCTGGCGTGGCAGCACTTCAACACCGCGCTGACCCGCATGGAGTCCTTCCCCATCCGCATCGGGCTTTTGTCCCGCTACCGCACCGCCAAGGAGCAGAAGGAGACGCTGCGCGGGCTGAAGGACGGCACCGTGGACATTGTAGTCGGCACGCACCGGCTGCTGTCCGGCGATGTGAAATTCAAGGACCTGGGCCTTGTCATCATCGACGAGGAGCAGCGGTTCGGCGTCAAGCACAAGGAAAAGCTCAAAGAGAGCTTCATCGGCGTCGATATGCTGACGCTGTCGGCCACGCCGATCCCCCGCACGCTGAACATGGCGCTGTCGGGCATCCGCGATATGAGCACAATTGAGCAGCCGCCGTTTGAGCGCCAGCCGATTGAAACCTATGTGCTCGAGTACGACGAGGGCATCGTGTCCGAGGCCATCCGCAAGGAGCTGGCCCGCGGCGGGCAGGTATACTACCTGCACAACCGCGTGGACAACATTGAGGAATGCGCCGCGCGGGTGGGCAAGCTCGTGCCCGGGGCGCGTATCGGCATTGCTCACGGCAAGATGACCGAGGAACAAATTTCGTCGGTGTGGCAGCAATTGTTGGACAACGAGATCGACATCCTTGTCTGCACCACCTTAATTGAGACCGGCGTGGACGTGCGCAACTGCAACACGCTGATCATTGAAAATGCGGACCGCATGGGATTGAGCCAGCTGTACCAGATCCGCGGGCGCGTGGGACGCAGCTCCCGCAAGGCGTATGCGTATTTCACCTTCACACGTGATAAGGTGCTGACCGAGATCGCGGCCAAGCGGCTTTCGGCCATCCGGGAGTTCACGTCGTTCGGGTCGGGCTTCCGCATTGCGATGCGCGACTTGCAGATCCGCGGTGCGGGCAGTCTTTTGGGCCACAGCCAGCACGGCCACATGGAGGCCGTCGGCTACGATTTGTACGTGAAGATGCTGGGTCAGGCCATTGCCGCGGCCCGCGGCGAGGCCCCCGCCCCCGACAAGAGCGACTGCCTGGTGGACATCACCGTGGACGCATTCCTGCCGGAGGAATATATCCCGGACGCTGCCGGGCGCATCGAGGCATACAAGCGCATTGCGGCCATCGAGACGACGAGCGACGCCGAGGACGTGCTCGACGAGCTGATTGACCGCTACGGCAGCCCGCCCAAGAGCGTGCAGGGGCTGGTGGACGTCTCCCTCGTGCGCGTGACCGCAGCCCGCGTCGGCATTGCGGAGATCGTCCAGCGCGGCGACCAGCTGATTTTGTATAGTGACATCGTCGGGCCAAAGCAGCTGGGCGAGGTCATGGAAAAGTTCCCGCATCGGGTGCTGTACAATGCACTGGGCCGACCCTATTTCTGCCTGCGCGTGCAGAAGGGCGAAAGCCCGCTGGTGCTGCTGCGGGATGTGGTGACCCTGCTGCCGGGCGCACAGAATCAGCCACAGACAAAGCCATAAGAAATAAGCACCTGTTTGCTGCGGTAAAAAGCAGTAAACAGGTGCTTTGCTTTTGGGGTAAGACGCTGAAATTTCTTTGGTCCTTTCTTTATAAAGAAAGGACAGAGGGGGCCAAGTGCCGGGCAGCCGTAAACGGGCAGAGTCCCTCAGGCGGCTTCGCCCGCGTCAAAAGCCTCCCCTCACAGGGGAGGTGGCCGAGCGCCAGCGATGGCCGGAGGGGCTTCGCCGGGCGTGAATTACACCGCCCGTTCCCCCCTTGCATCACTCAAACACGTTCTCCTCATCCTCCACCACTTCACCAACGTGGTTTCCCTCGCTGTCCAGCCCGCGCTTGTCCAGCATATAGTGCACAAATTCCCGCGCCAGGCCGTAGAAGGTCGCAAAGAGCGGCACGCCGACGACCATGCCCACAAGACCGAACAGGTCGCCGCCGACCACGATGGAAAACAGGATCCACAAGGCAGAGATGCCGATGGACGAGCCCAGGATCTTCGGGCCGATGAAGTTGCCGTCCACCTGCTGGATGACCAGAATCAGCACGCCGAAGATGACCGCCTGGATCGGGTCAACCAACAGCAGAATGAAGATGCTGGGGATCGCACCGATGAAGGGGCCAAATACCGGGATAATATTCGTGATGCCGATAAACACACTGATGAGCAGTGCAAAATCGAGCCGCAGGATCGCCATTGCCACAAACGTGATAACGCCGATGATGGCCGAGTCAATGATCTTGCCCACAAAGAAGCCCGTGAAATTCACGTTGGCATAATGGCAGATGCGCAGCGTGTTTTCCGCAGCCTTTTCCGGCAGGAAGGCATGCGCCAGCGTGCGCAGCTGATGGAGCAGATGCTCCTTGTCCGCCAGCATATAGATGCTGGCCGCAATCGAGGTGAAGATTGCCACAAAGTTCGATGCCACGCTGCCGATGCTGGCCACGATCTGCGGCATGGCGGCGCTGGCCATGCTGTAGATCTCCTTGACCATCGCCTCGGAATCGTCCAGCACTTTTGTGGCCGACGACAGGTCAACGCCGAAGCGCTCCTGAACCATGCCCAGCATATCCTGTACGCTGTGTATGTAGCTTGGGAAGTTCGTAAACAGCATGGCGATGCTGTCCACGATCTGCGGGATGACCAGCCATGCCAGCAGCACAAGCAGCAGAATTGCCACCAGATACGCCAGAAGGATCGCGAATCCGCGCGTCTTTTTCTTCTCTTTAAACAGCTTTGTGTAGAAGAACTTGACCATCGGGTCAAGCACATAGGCAATGACTATGCCGCCCGCAAACGGCGACACGATGCCGATAAACACACCGATTTTCCCCAGAAAGTACCCCAGATTGTTCAAAGTCAGATACAGCGCAATACAGGCCCCGACCACGCAGAACCAGTCCAGCATCGTCTCCGGCTTTTTGGTCCAGATATGTTCCTCTTTCAAATGCTCCGCTCCTTTTACATCATTTTACAAGAGTATTGTACGCTATGCACGCCTGTATTGCAAGGAATAACTTGTTAATTTTCTTGCGGCCCGCCTGGTAAATTCCGGCGCGGCTCACCATTTTCATCCAGGCCGCGGGCCGTCAGCCCTGCCCCGACAGCCTGTTTGAGCAGCGCCGCCAGCACGGCCAGCGTCGGCACGCCCAGCACCATGCCCGGGATGCCGAACCACGCCCCGCCCACCACGATGGCCAACAGCACGCCCAGCCCCGGCAGGCCGGTGGCCCCGCCCAGAATGCGCGGCGCAATAAAGTTGCCGTCCACCTGCTGGACCACAAAAATAATGATGGCAAATTCTGCCGCCTTCCAGGGCAATTCCAGCAGCAGGATGATGAGCCCCGGCACCGCACCGAGGAACGGCCCCAGCACCGGGACAATGTTTGTCACGCCGACCAGCACGGCCAGCAGCGGCGCGTATTCCAGCCCGAAGATCGACATCAGCGCAAATGTTTCCCCGCCCACGAGCAGGGCGTCCACCAGCTGCCCGCCGATGTAGCCGCTGAAAATTTTGTTGGCAAGACGGCAGATTTCCAGCACACTGCCCGCGGCACGCGGCGGCAGCGCCGCGTGCAGACACGCCCGGGCCGCGCGGAGCAGCGCCTCCTTGCCGGAGAGCAGGTAGATGCTGGCGGCCAGTGCCACCACGGCGTTGCCCGCAGCCCCCGCCGCGCCGGAGACGAAATCCGCCGCCGCACGCGCCGCACTGCTGGACAAACCGCCGAACCAATTTTGCAGTGCCGTGCCCACCATCTGCACAAGCTGTTCCGCCGTGGCCGTATCGATGCCGAACGTATTTTGCACCCAGACCAGCAGGCCGCGGATGGTCTCCTCATACGCTCCGAGCCGCCCGGCAAAGGTCGTCACGCTCTGCACGAGCTGCGGGACGACGAGCGCCGCCAGCAGCGCCAGCGCACCGAAAAACAGCGCATAGCTGACGGCCATCGCCCCGCCGCGCCTGCCGCCAAAGAGCTTTTGCGCAAAAAAGCGCGTGGGTATGTCCAGTACATAGGCCAGCAGCAGCCCCCAGCCAAACGGTGCCAGCAGCCCGAGAAACGCCCCGGCCCCGCGCAGCACGCCCGGCAGCCAGTCTGCCGCGGCAAACACCGCCGCGACGCCCGCCGCCAGCAGCAGCCAGTCCTTCATCGTGTGGGGTGTGCGGTCAAAACAGTTTTTCATTGTCGCTCCTCCTGTTTTGTGGTACACTGTTTACAGCGCATACTTTGTTCACCTTACCTGCTTCTGTTATACCACTTTTTTCCAAAAGGTAAAGAGCCGTATGATTGGAAATTACAATAATTTACGGAAAACCGATGTTTTTCGTGAAAATTCTCGTCAGCGCCCGTCCGTCGGGCGCGTCGGTGTTGTAGGGGGCGGCGTCCCCGACGCCCCGGGCACTTTGCTGCAGCCGCACACATCCCGGCGGCATGAGGGCATGCCGCCCTACATCCCCCCTTACAAGCAAACTGTAGGGCGGGGTGCCCTCACCCCGCCGCGGAGGGGGCAAGACCCCTCCCTGCAAAGCCGCTCGAAGGGGGGCTGCAGTCCTTTGCACTTTTCCTGCAGTTTTGTAAAATTTCTTCGGCAATCTTGACAGAATACCGTCATAATGTTAAAGTGGTCACAAAGCCGCTTTCTGTCCCTGAAAGGAGATTTCCATGTGGTTTGATACGATTTTATGGTTGGTTGCCGTCGTAGCGTTCATCATGGTCGAGGCCGCCACAACGGCGCTTGTCTCGGTCTGGTTTGCGGTGGGCGCTGCCGCGGCCATGCTGGTCAGCTTTTTTAATGTCGGCTTTGGCTGGCAGATGCTTGTTTTTGCCGTTGTATCGGCTATTACACTCGGCCTGATGCTGCCCCGGCTTATCAGCCGGCGCGGCGCGCACCGTGCCCCTGTCACGAACGGCTCGCCGCTGACCATCGGCAAGCAGGGCGTTGTGCTTGTGGACATTGAGCCCGGCCTTCCGGGCCGGGTCCGCGTGGACGGCTTGGACTGGCAGGCCCGCGCCGAGGTCACACTCCCGCAGGGCACCCGCTGCAAGGTCGTGGCCGTGGACGGTGCGATCCTTATTGTCGCTCCCGTGACCGCTGACGCGGCTGCGGTTTAAATCACAAAGGAAAAAGGAGGACCCCCAAATGCTGTTAGTCTTTGCCATCCTGCTCATCATTATTCTGGTGGTTTTGGTGCGCTGCATCGTTATTGTGCCGCAGTCCAACGCCTATGTCACCGAATGGCTCGGCGTCTACAAGGATACCTGGGGCGCGGGCCTGCACATCCGTACGCCGTTTGTCGAGCGCATCTCCCGCAAGGTCTCGCTGAAGGAGGAGGCCGCCGACTTCCCGCCGCAGCCCGTCATCACCCGCGACAACGTCACAATGATGATCGACACCGTCGTTTTCTTTCAGGTGTTTGACGCCAAGATGTACGCCTACGGCGTGAACCGCCCGATCCAGGCCATCGAGAACCTGTCCGCCACGACGCTGCGTGACATCATCGGCTCGATGACGCTCGACGAGACCCTGACGAGCCGCGACCTCATCAACACGAAGATCACCGCCAGCCTTGACGAGGCCACGGACCGCTGGGGCATCAAGGTCAACCGCGTCGAGCTGAAAAACATCGAGCCGCCGGTGGAGATCCGCCAGGCCATGGAGAAACAGATGAAGGCGGACCGCGAGAAGCGCGCCTCCATCCTGCTGGCCGAGGGCGAAAAGCAGGCTGCCATCACCCGCGCCGAGGGCGAAAAGGAGTCCGCCATCCTGCGCGCCGAGGCCGTGAAGCAGCAGCGCATCCGCGAGGCCGAGGGCGAAGCCGAAGCCCTGCTGACCGTCCAGAAGGCACAGGCCGATGCCATCCGCATGATCAACGAGGCGAACCCCAACCACAACTATCTGGCCCTGCGCA
>ENA-UOJA01002630-UOJA01002630.1-human-gut-metagenome-genome-assembly--contig:-C19-NODE-2630-length-11868-cov-5.167273_pt1 | contig 11868 bp, 10 predicted proteins | sample MGYA00242337_ERZ723884 | MGnify/ENA metagenome assembly ERZ723884
CCTGTGACCTGCTCAATTACACGCTTTCCTGCAAAGCCTACAAGTGCTCCCGGCTCTCCGATAATCACATCGCCAAGCATTGCAAAGCTCGCTGTAACTCCACCTGTTGTAGGGTCCGTGACACATACCATATAAAACAGTCCCTCATCATTGTGAAGCTTTACTGCACCTGACACTTTTGCCATCTGCATAAGTGACAGCATTCCCTCCTGCATTCTCGCACCGCCCGATGCGGCATAGCCTACAACAGGAAGTCTGTGCTCAATGGCATATTCAAATAATGCCGCAAGCTTATCTCCAACCACTGTTCCCATTGAACCCATCATGAACTTAGGCTCCATGACATATATACAGCACTCGTTTCCATCAACTGTCGCTGTTCCGCATATAACGCCCTCGTTCTCATGGCTCGTTGCTCTTGCCTTGCTGCTCTTTTGCTCATAATCCGGAAAACCTATAGGATTAACTGTGGTTGCCTCATTCCACAGCTCTTTAAAGCTTCCGTCATCAGTAATAAGTTCTATGCGCGCCCTAGCCGGTATCTTGTTATACTTACCGCACTTCGGGCATACAAAATAATTCTTTGCATGAGCACCTTGTACAATCGGTTCCTTACATTTCTCACACGCAATCTCTTTTGTCGATGCAAGATATTCCTCTATAACCAAATTCGTATCTCCTTTCAACCCAAATTATGGCAGGATTTTATTTTCCGGATATCAGTACATGGGATACCTCTATATATGGCACCACCATTGCGCCATCGCAGAGCACTTCTTTAGAAAGTGCCGTGACATTCTGCATCATATCCGCAAGGTTAAAGTTAATCATTGTCTCTGTGACAGCACCTTTAATCTGTCCGTCCTCGACATAGAAGCTGTTCTTGGCTACTCCTGAGAGCTCGCCGTTGCCCGATGGCATTCCGCAGGATACTGCGCCTACTATAAGTCCTCGTCTGATGCCCTTAATCATATCATCAAGTGCAATATCTCCACCCTCTATCACAAGGTCGAATCCTGAATTCTTAGCTCGTTCAACCTTACACTTGTTAGCAGCATATAACGAAGTCATATATCCGTTCAGAACGCCATTTTCAATAATTGTATAATCCTCTGAGCGGAAGCCGTCCTTTGTATGAACCTCATGGTCAACGATTCTTTCATCCCATGGTTTAAAAGCTATTGTCAGCTTATCGGATGCAACCTTCTGGCCTATCTTTCCAAGCCATAAGCCTGTGCCGTCAAGTACAACCGACTCTCCGACAAAATTAGAAAGTGCATAGTAAATCATCTGCATTGCACAGTTCGGTGTGAAGATAACTTCTCCGTCAAACTTTCCGTCTACCGATATAGGGTTGATGGAATCTTCCGCATCCTTTAAGTCCTTTTCAATATTTCCAAGCTCTATAAACGGCTTGTCAAGATTGTCAATCATAACATATGTAGATGCAAGTCCTGTTGAATTCTCACCGTCATTTCCGGCAAATTCAACCATGACTTCATATCTTCCGGAAAACTTCTCATCCTGACTTGCGTTGGTATTGCGATATATCGAATGTACATCTACATGCTTTAAAATAATCTGCATGACAAGCACCTTCGGATGTCTGTTCTTAATGTCTTCAGACAATTCCTCCGCACGCTGCATGAGCTTGTCGATATCCGGCTCCACTGCTCCGATAGTGAATTCTGCCGCATCCATCTTAGGCGCAATGTCAAAATTCTCGTCTGCTGTTCCTGCCTCCGATGATTTAATGACATTTTCAAGCGCATCAGAAAGAGACTTATCGTCAAACTTGTTAAGGCTTGTTGTTCCTACCCTGCCATCCTTAATTATCTTTATGGAAACCGCATTGTCAAACAGAGTTCTAAAAAGTGTGAACTCTCCGTTCTCCATCGTAATCTCTCTTGTCTTAGTCAGTGCAACCATATACTGTGCTTTTATATCCCCTTTTTCATCTATAAGACTCTTCAGCTTGTCCGAAACCTCGATTATATTTGCCATAATTATCTACCCCCTATCGTAATCTGACACCTGATTGCAGGACCGCCCATTGACACAGCCATCGGCTGTTTCTTGCCGCATGTACCGCATGCTTCCCACTTAACCTTATCAGAAACCATATCGACAGTCTTTAACATGTCAAATGCAACTCCCGATACTGTTGTATCAAGGATAGCTCTTCCAAGCTTTCCATTTTTTATCTCATAGCCCATAGTGATTCCGAACATAAATTCACCTGTAAGGTCTGCCTGACCATTTCCTGTGGCGAGAAGATAATATCCGTCATCCACGGAAGCAATCATGTCATCTAGGGTATCCTTACCCGGAAGAACTACCGTATTTCTCATTCTGATAAGCGGTTCATCTGAAAAATCCCAGCCTCTGGCATTTCCGCAAGGTGCAGCACCAAATCTGTCGGCTGTCTCACGGTTATGCATATACCCTGTAAGAATTCCTTTTTCCACCAGCACTGCATCCTTCGCCTGAATACCCTCATCATCAAGATATACAGGGAGTGGTGCTTGTCCGCCAAATGCCGTGTTCGCATAATCGACAATGCTCACAAGCTCAGATGCAACCTGCTTTCCAAGGTTAGGTCCGGCAACAGAACCTCCGATTACAAGGTCAGCCTCCACGGTATGACCTACTGCCTCATGTGCAATCATACCGGCTACACTAGAATCTAAGATGACGGTCTTAACTCCTGCCTGTGCATATACACCCTCCGCCTTGTCGCAAAGCTGTCTGTACACTGTGTCAATCTTTTCATATACCTCTGATAAATCCTTGAAATTATCATCAGCATTGCCAAAACCGCCAACCAGACCCATATGCTCAAGCGGCTGTCCATCCTTTGATTCCATATTGAGAACAAAATACAGCGCACATCTTGGATAAGCTGCATGACCGTCCATCGCATCAGATGTACAGATAACTTTTTCCATTGTATCTTCTCCGTATATTACTGTTCTGCTCTTAAGCTTCGGATACTTGGTTACAATGTAATCGTCAACCTGCCTGCAAAGGTCTACAAGCTTCTTCTGCTCAAAGTCTATGATAAATCTGTCAGACTTGACATAACCATTCGTGTATGGCGAAAAAGCCGGCTTCCTGTTCTTTGCATATTTGTAAAGATAATGTGCATTCTCCGTGGCTGCCTTTAAGACCATCTCAGCCGCCTGCGGCGTATACTCTGCCATTGATGCAAAACCGCTTACTCCGTTTTTATATACCTTGGCACTGACACCGCTGCTTTCAGAACGTTCATTTACAACAAGATTTCCCTGCTGAATCACAATTCTTCTTTCTCTGTTCTCCTGTCCGCGCAGGACACTCTGCATGCCTGTTTCAAACAGTCCCTTTTTCCCCTTTAAGATGTCCTCTAACATGATTGCCTCCTTATTATAATCATTCATCCGTAACTGACTTAAACCAGCCTTACAAGCTTTGCAGCTTAATAATACTGTTGACAGTTACATACTCCAAATTATACATCCGACTTATGTAAAATAAAGAAAACATTCGTTGCATTTGCGCAACTTATGCCCGATTTACATATGACAATGATATTCGCAAGCCGCTTTCGCTTCTTACCCACAAGCAAGAATTCTGCTTTGCAGAATTATCCGCCTGCGGTAAGTCGCCTAAGCGACATAATTCCTCTGCGCATCTCTATCCAGTACTTGGCTTGTATCAAACACCGGATAAAATGTAATATTGCAGCTTTTCCGGCTAATTGTTTATATTTTGCACTGTATCATTAAGTGTTGCCATATCACACACGTTGAACACTTTAACATCCGTGAGTGTTCTCTTTACAAGACCTGAGAGAGTTGTTCCAGCTCCGACCTCGATAAATGTGTCAACACCGTTAGCCGCCATATCACGGATTGTCTTCTCCCAGCGCACACTGTTAGATGCCTGCTTTGACACTGTCTCAATAATCTGTTCCTTCTGTGAAGGATATACCTCTCCTGTAAGATTCGCGTACAATGTAAGCTTAGGTGCATTTACCTCCATTGTCTCAAGCTTATCTGCAAGTGCCTGTGTCGTCTGCGCCATAAAAGGTGTGTGGAAGGCTCCGCTAACCGCAAGCTTCACCGCTCTGCCTCCTGCTGCCTTAATCGCATCAACAAATGCATCAAGCTCCTCAACCGCTCCTGCACATGAGAGCTGTCCCGGACAGTTGTAGTTGACCGGATATACATTCTTAAAACCTGCACATACCTCCTCAACCTTCGCATTGTCAAGCTTAAGCGCAGCAACCATTGAACCCGGATGCTTAGTAGCACATTCTGACATTTTCTGTCCTCTGAGAATAACAAGCCTGAACGCATCCTCATCAGATAACACTCCCACAAATGCAAGCGCCGGGATTTCTCCCAATGAGAAGCCTGCTGCCACATCCGCCTTGATGCCTGCTGCCTCTAACGCTCTTGCGCATGCAAGGTCTGTTAAAAAAAGACATGGCTGTGTGTTCTCTGTCTGTGTGAGTGCTTCGCCCGGTCCTTCAAAGCACATTGCCTCACTGCCCGGCCTTATAGCCTCACCCATATCAAATACTGCCTTTGCGGCAGCGTTGTTGTCATATAAATCCTTGCCCATGCCGACTGACTGGGCACCCTGTCCTGCAAACAAAAATGCGATTTTACCCATATTTCATCCTCCTTTTTCCGTTTAGGGCAATGTAGGAACATGTTAATACAATCTGTGAGTTTATAACTTGTTTCCATTATGCGTAGCGACTCCGTTGTACGAAGCAAGTTGTTCTAAGAACTCTGAAACATTTATCGACAACGTCCGCCACCAATGCAAAGCGTACATCCGTGTACGCATTGCATTTAAGTCCGCCTCCATGCGGACTTTGGCTATGTGTTGAACAGAGTTCTAAGAACAACTAAGCTTCTCCCAAAAGTCGCGCTATGCATAATGGAAACAAGTTATAAACCATTTAGTTCTCAACATGTTCCGGCACCTTTTTTCTCTAATCTCAGCCTAATAAAACATCTTTTGTAATCAAACGTAATAGAATATAGTCATTTACTGTACAAGTATATTATTTATATACATTTTCTTTAGGTACGGCGGTAAATACCATTGAACCCTTGGCTCTGATTTCTCCGTCGACCATGACTTTTGCGTCAAAATATGCCAGTGTACCGCCACTCTTAGTCTTAGTGACCGTAATGTCAAGCACATCGCCCGGAATGACAGGCTTGACGAACTTGAAGTTGTCCACCTTTAAAAGTACATATAACAAATCGTCATTCACACCATCATCCTCGATGACAAGGGAGCAGAGCTGCGCGCAGCTCTCTATGATGAGCACTCCCGGCATAATCGGAGCGTCCGGGAAATGTCCCATAAAGTATGGCTCATTTATGCACACGTTCTTGGTTCCTCTTGCGGATTCACCAGGTGTAAGCTCAAGAACCTTCTCTATCATCTGGAACGGCGGTCTCTGGCGGAGACGCTTGTTGACTTCCATTATGTTCATCATAAGCTTAGTCCTCCGTCTAACACGATTGCCTGTCCTGTTATATAGCTTGCGTCATCGCTGCAAAGGAAGGACACAAGTCCTGCCACCTCATTGACATCGGCAAAGCGTCCAAGAGGGACTTCCTTTAAATATTCCTTCTTTTTGTCCTCAGGGAGCTGGTCTACCATCTCTGTCTGTACAAAGCCCGGACATACTGCATTTACACGGATTTTCTTTCTTGCAAGCTCCTTAGCCATCGTCTGTGTCATGGAGTTGACAGCGCCCTTTGTCGCACTGTAAACCGACTGTCCTGCAAGAGCCATCTTAGAGCTTACGGATGACATGTTCACAATCACACCTGATTTCTGGCTGAACATCTTGAGTGCTGCCTGCTGTGCACAATAGAAATATCCCTTTATGTTGAGGTCAAGACACTTGTCAAGATTCTCCTGTGTGAGCATTAAAAGATACTCGTCCCTAACGATTCCGGCATTATTTACCAGCACATCGACACGTCCATATGTATCTGAAACGAACTTGAACATCTCCTTAACCTGATTAAGGTCTGAAACATCTGCCTTGTATGCCACTGCATCTCCGCCTGCTGCCTTTATCTCTTCAACAGCCTTAGCTGCCTCCTCATCGGAATGGCTGTAGTTTACAACCACAGTCATTCCGTCCTTTGCAAGACGAAGAGCGCATGCACGGCCGATTCCTTTAGAAGCTCCTGTTACAACCGCTATCTTTCCCATCTATCGCACCTCTTTCTTTATCTCGTACAATTTTTACCATGAATATATATTATGATATCCACGAATTGCTCCGCTGTAAAACAGCCCCTGATATCATATTACTTCTTTATTATAATCGCACAGTATGATCCGCCAAGACCATAGGATGTTACAAGTACATTCTTAAGTGACTTAGTGTCAACTGTCGTCCTAGTCATCGTTCCGCCGTCAAGCTTGTACGCTCTTCCTGCAACCTCGTACTTATCAGATAAGATAAGTGCTGCATGAGCTGCTGAAAGAGATGCAGAAGCCGCACGTCCCTCACCGGTTGTGTCCTTAACTGTAAATATAGGAAGCTCACCAAGCTTATCGCCAAAAAGCTTCTTGTATGAGTCAAGCTCAAGGCTGTCCGTAATTACATCACCGTTTCCAAAGCCCACAATCGCGTCGATATCGTCAAGACTCATGCCCGCATCATCTGCCGCAAGCTTCACTGCCTCCACAAGTGCTGCCTCAGAGCCTTCAAGCTCACCAAAAGCAACCGCCTCATGTGACATACCATAGCCTGCAACCTCAGCGTAAGGCTTAACTTCTCTCTCCTTAACGCTGCTCTCGCTCTCAAGGACAAGAGTTGTACTTCCGTCGCCGAGAACATATCCTGTCATGCCTGAGTATGCGCCGTCAACCTCCGTTGCAACCTTGCCGAGCTTGTCGTAAAGCTCTGTCATTGTATCACAGTTCTCATCTGTTCCTGTTGCGAGCATAATCTTGCTCTTGCCCTGTCTTAAAACTTCAACACCGTAGGCAATGCTTGAAAGACCTGACTGTGCGCCGTTGGTGACTGTCACATTGTATCCCTTTATGCCTGAGCATATTGAAAGGTATCCGCCCGCAGCATTGTAAACTGTGTTAGGGAACTTGAATGCGCTGCCTGCAACATTGCCGCCCTCAATCAAATCCTTCTGGAAATGACATATAGTTGCAAGAGGGCCTGTTGCTGTTCCGACTGCAATACCGATATCCTTTGCATTGTCATCATTTATTGTAAGTTCCGCATTCTGTATGGCATTCATGCCTGATACTGCCTGTAACTGGCTGAATTTGTCAAGCTTTCTGTAGAATGCCATCTTAAGTCCGCATGCTGCATAATCAGCACTTCCTACAGCGGAAGCAACCGATGTGCTCTCAGGTCTTACGTCCGCATTGAACTTCTCAACATAATTCTCGACACCGTTCCCGCAAGGAGCCACAACACCAAGTCCTGTTATGTATACCTTCTCTTTCTTCGGAAGCTCTACGTTTCCGGCATTCTTGCTGAAAATAATGCTTGCGTTATTTCCGCCGAATGCGAAGGAGTTATTCATAACCGTATTGAGCTCCTTCTCCTTTGGCTCGTTAGGTCTAAAGTCAATCTTTCCCGCCTTCTCCTTAAGATTCTCGATATCCTCATCTGAATATCCAACCGTAGGCGGAACTATATTCTCTGTAAGAGCCTTTATAGAAAATACAGCCTCGATAGAACCTGCTGCACCGAGACAGTGGCCTACCATAGCCTTTGTAGAGCTGACACTCAGATTGTCATTCTTGTCATCGAATATTGTGTGAAGTGAAAGGAACTCCGCCATATCATTCTTAGCTGTTCCTGTACCATGTGCATTTATATATCCAATCTCACTCTCATCAACACCTGAAGCCTTCATTCCCCAGCGGATAGCGTTCATCTGTCCTTCGCCGTCCTCTCTAGGTGCTGTTATGTGATGTGCATCTGAGCTCACACCTGAGCCGAGAACCTCACAGTAAATCTTAGCACCTCTTGCAACAGCATGCTCATAGGACTCAACGATAAGTACACCTGAGCCTTCACCAAGTGTAATTCCGTCACAGTGGTTAAACGGTGAGCATCCATTCTCAGCGAGTGCGTGAAGTGATAAAAAGCCTGCATAAGGAACTGAAGCAAATGCATCTGCACCGCCTGCTATAGCTACATCACACTTTCCTGCCCTGATTAAATCACAAGCATAAGCGATGCTTATTGTACCTGCTGCACATGCATTTGCAATATTCGTAACAATTCCGTCAGCTCCGTAAACATAAGCAACTTCATTTGCGATAGCCGAGATTGGCATCTTGGTAACATCTCCAGCCTTCTCACCATTTCTGTAATATGCTTCAACGCTGTTGACACCGCCTACACAGCTTCCCATAATTACGCTGACACGCTTCTTCTCATCTTCAGTGATTGTGTATGCCGCGTCTGTAAGTGCCTCCTTCGCAGCCTTAACGCAGAGCTTGGAAACTCTGTCCATCTCATCTGCATGAGGGCACTCATCCAATGTATTATCATGAACCTCAGCCGCAAGAGTTGCATAGCAGCCTTCAGTATCAACTGTTTTCGTATTCTTAATTCCCGATACTCCCTTAAGAGCGTTATTCCATGTCTCATCAACACTGTTTCCTATTGCACAGACCATTCCAAGACCTGTGATTACACAACGATTTTTGTTCTCTGTCATTTTCATACCTCCATTATCAAAAGAATCCTTCCCGGAGGACTCTTTATGTGACATAAGCACATACAAATTTCCTGCCAGACAAAAACTGTCCATCAAGCGGCCATAATAGCCGCCTGACAGACATCTCTTTACTTCTTACTTATGCTCTGCTACATACTTTGCAAGGCTTGCTACATTGTAGAATGGCTCCTTGCCGACACCTGTCATTGATACGCCAAACTCCTTGTCGATAGCTGCTATCATCTCAAGTGAGTCGATTGAGTCAAGACCGATTCCGTCTCCGAAAAGAGGTACATCATCTGTTAAGACCTCTGCCTCAATTCCAAGGCTGTCAATAAGAAGCTCCTTAATTTTCTCTCTGATTTCCTGCTCGTTCATGGTTATTCTCCTTTTCTTCTATTAAAAATATTTTTAGTGGGGCAGATTATTCCCCTATAACTATCAGGTTCAGGATTTTCCTGCCTGAAACATACATGCAATATTTTGTCATATTACTGTCATAAATCAGCACAGCTGTGTACTCTCATCTTTTATGGCAGTTACTCCATATGTGCTTCATTTGGCTGTTCATCCATATGAAGCATGACTTCAAGCTGTCTTTGGCAGCTTGCTGCACCTTCTCTAAGTATCACCGAAGGTCTGCCTTTTGCATGTACATCAAAAGTATTTACTGAACCCACCACAACATTCTGACGGTGAAATTTTCTATATCCGCCGGATATTGCAAGTGGAATTACAGGCGCATCCGTGAGTCGTGCAAGCATAAGAAATCCCGGCTGGAACTTAGACAGCCTTCCATCCTTAGAAAGCTTTCCTTCCGGAAAAATCAGCACCGACTCGCCTCTTTTAATCGCTTCAACCGCCTTATCCATCCATGAATTATCCATCTCTTTTAGATTTATCGGAATATATCTTAGATGTGTAAAAAAAGTGTGAAGCATCTTCTTGTCATACCATTTTGTCGTGACGAGGACATTAATCTTACTCTTCCAGAACACCTGTGGAATAAATGAACCGTCATTATGACTTGTATGATTTGCGATGAGAATGCATGGCTCTTTAAGCTTACGCTTAACCGCTTCATCCTCGTATGTAATCTTCGGCAGGTAGAGAACATGCGTTATTCCTGTCCACACAAAGAACGCTGCATGTATTATAGCTCCAAGGCACCTGTCGCCAACCTTTGCTAAAAAATTTTTCATGATTTGATAAATTCCTGCAGCTTACCCATATTCTTCTCCATAAGCTCATATCCATGCTTATAGAAATCATTAATCTTCTCAACATCATTTTCAAAATGACCTATGCTGCCAATCTCCGGGCGTATTATAATCGCCTTTCCATCCTGCTCTAGCTCCTCAAGACGGCGCATCTGCTTGTCATAATTGTAGCGGCGCTCAACCATAACCTCAGCGACCTTAGGATATGTAGAATGATAACACACATTGAGAAGCAGCTTCATCTTAGAATAATCGGTAGGCGCTTCCCCTGCCTTTCTTGTCTGAACTACAACCACCTTGTCACAGCCCCGCTCAAATGCTCTCTCGTAAGGAATCGAATCCACTATACTTCCGTCAAGATATGCCTTACCGCCAATCTTTACAGGAGCACACATAAGCGGCACTGAGCATGATGCCTTGCATATCTGCAAAATACTCTCTGCTGTACCATCATCTGTAAGATACTCTGCCTTACCGGTCTCACAGTTCACTGCGACAAATTCCCTCTCCACATCAGACGCAAAAAAGCTGTCAAAATTGAGAGGTTCCTTGTCATAAGCGAGCATCTGGTCAAGGTCAAGAACCTTTCCATTGTTCCTAAGTGTTCCAAGTCCATAGTATGCGTCCGCATTCTCATGTGTTATGACCTTCTTAGTTCTGCCTTCCTGCCCCGCAATAAAATTGACTGCATTACCGGAACCGGCTGACACTCCAATAACATAAGGAAATGAAATATGATGCTCCAATAATGAGTCAAGGACACCGGCAGTAAATATTCCTCTGAAAGAACCGCCCTCTAAAACAAGTCCTATCTTGCTCACATCGTCACCCCCATAGCATTAGGTATTCTCACAAATACCTGTTGATTATATATTTCGTACTTTAACGGACATCTGTTGCTTTTTTCCAAAATACGTGTATAATTATACCCAAATTTTATAATATGGTCAATGGACACACTTATACACATCTGTTACTTAAGTGTATAAGTCGGCAGTAATTTATAAATGCATCGGCTGCTTGCAGGCGCATGCTTTTACAAACGTAGGTGAAGCGGAGGAATCATGAACGAACAGGACGTAAGAGTAATAAAATCAAAAAAGGCTATACGCGATGCTCTTTTTAGCATCCTTGCTACCAAACCCATAAACAAAATAACAATAAAGGAAATCTCAGAGACTGCCGGTATCAACAGAAAGACCTTCTACTCTCACTATGACAGTATAGAAGCTATTATAACTGAGATGGAAAATGAACTGGTTGTCAGCATCGACTCATATCTAAAAAACTGCATTATCGCTGAATACGGACTTAATCCATACTATTTTATTCAATTCATAAATGCCATATATTCAAGCAATCCTGAATTTTGCGAAAGCCTTGTTTCTGTACACAACTATCATTTTCTTGCCGAAAAGATAAAAAAAGTGTTCAAAAAACAGCTTATAGACGGCTTAAATCTTCCTGACAAAGACAAAAATATACTGGATTTTAAGATTGAATTCTATCTTAGCGGCGTAAGTTCAGTGTACATAGAATGGATAAAACAAGGGAAGCCATGTCCATTCGAGGAATTGTCTGTAATTATCAGTAATCTGGTAATGGAACAGCTGACAATGTAAAAAACAACCGCAGCAGAATCAGGTTATTGAATCTGCTGCGGTTGCAAGACATGACTATTATTCCATCAGTATCAGCATACTGAGAATACGCTTATAATAAATCAACCGGATGAAGCTTTCACTTCATGTGCAGCCACCAGTCTGTGCAAAAATATTGTTACTGCGGTACACCACACACAACATCCACATGCCAGCCTATTACTCAGCTAAAATTATGTTCATTTATCAATCTCTCTGCGTTATTGTAATCATCTGCCGATATTCCAAGCGCATCACACGCCTCCTCCAATGTTGCCTTTC
>ENA-UOJA01002634-UOJA01002634.1-human-gut-metagenome-genome-assembly--contig:-C19-NODE-2634-length-11847-cov-6.808090_pt1 | contig 11847 bp, 8 predicted proteins | sample MGYA00242337_ERZ723884 | MGnify/ENA metagenome assembly ERZ723884
CAACAAACCGTTATACTAATATTTCTCAGTTTGTGGAAAATGCTGTTTAAACATTCTCTTACAACAAATCTCCAAACTGGTATTTCTCAGTTTGCGGAAAATGCTGTTAAGCATTTTCTTACACCAAACCGTCAGGTTTGGTGTTTTATATTCCAGTCTCATTTATCAGCTTGTCGAGCACCTCATTCATAACTGAAATAACCCTGTACTGTGCATTTAACAGGTTCTGCGTGATAACAAGGTTTTGTGCTTCTTCATCTTCGTCTACACCCATCACAGAAAGTCTTCTGTTTTCAATGGATTTCTGTATATTTTCTGAGTTCGTTGCTGCTGCGACAACTTTACTGGAATCTACACCTATCGTTGCAGTCATTATCTGAAGGAATGCCGTCGGTGTTCCCTGCTTAAATATATTCTGATCGTTTTGCAATGCAACAAGTCTGTCAAGGTTTCCTGATTCTGATAAACCGGTTTTTTCCTGCGGATATTTAGCTGCTGCCATAAGTCTTCCGTCTTTTACAACATTCTTGTTTGCCTGAAAGCGTGCCGCCGTAATTCCATAATATGATGAATGAACATCTCCGTTTGCATCCTCTTTTGAAGACGAGCTGAATGAGAATATGTTTTTTGCATCATCCGGTATAAATATTGTATCTGTATCATCACCGTCTTTATTGACAAGTGTTTATATTTTTCCTTTTATGCCGTTTTTGCTTACAACTTCTTCTGAATCCTTTTTTATCGTATATTCATTGTTTTTAAGGTAATCTATAAGTGTTGCATCATTTTTATCTGCCCCTGCTGTTATTTTTGTCGGGTCTGTAGAGTCATCTATATTTCCTGAGAACGAAAATACTTTGCTTCCATTGAGATAGTAATAACCATCTTTTGTGTTTCTGATAAGTTCAATCATATCCATCTGCTTGTTTGTCTTGCTGTCAAGTCCTACAAACAAATCTACACCATGGTCATTGTTCATGTCATATCCTGCATTTTGAAGCTGATTTACATTCGCCGAAAATGTTCTTATAAACTCATTGAGCTGTGACATATAATAAGGTATTCCTCTGAAATCTACCGAATCGCCTATTGATGCCGAATCACCTTTTTTATAAGCTTTTTCTATGTTAGTAGTCGATGTTGCATCAAGATTTTCTGACAATGTAAATGTGTATGTGTATGTTCCATCCAATGCCACTGATACTTCAAATGAATCATATTTATAATCTATGCCTCCTATCGTAAGGCAGGCATTGGACTCCGGTATGCTGAGTTTTGCAAGATCGCAGTTGTTAGCTCCCGTTATCGACTCTGCTGATAATGTGATGGTCGATTTTCCTTTTGCATCCTTGCCTACGCAGGTTCCGTTGCCATTGTCAGTAAGCTTTGCAGTAAAGTTTTCACCATTGTTTCCATCTCTTATCTCAAACAATGCCTGAAGTTTTCCTCCAAGTATCGTACTTCTTATATTAAATGTCTGACCGTCACTCCATTTAAGTCCGTAGAGTCCCTGAATATCACACTGATTGTCTTTTGTCGCAGATGTTTCAACAGATATTGTTTTATATGAATATGTGTCTACAAGGATATTACCTCCGAGTGCTACTATGTACTGATGAAGTCCGCTTCCTGTCTCAGGAACTTTTTCCGTGACTTCTACATCGGCAAGTGCCGAAAGTTCATCAAGTATCCTCGCTCTCTGGTCGCGCAGATCGTTTGCCTGTCCTCCGTACACTTCAAGCGAATTTATCTGCTTTGTAAGTGAAGCTAACTGCTCTGCATATGCGTTTATCTGCTTAACCGTAGAACTTATCTCAGTATTTATGTCATTCTGAAGTGTCTGAAGATTCATTGACATTTTCCTTGCATACTCTCCAAGTGAATCGGCATAACCTGCTGCCTCTGCCCTCTTTGTTGTATCCGTGGAATCAGTCGTCATATTTATAAGTGATTTAAAGAATGAATCAAGCGATGTTGAAAGTCCTCCACTCTTGTCATCCTTTACATATAAATAATCTTCTATGCTGCTCATATAATATTTTGCCGCATCATAATATCCAAATGTTGTTGTGCTTTTTCTGTACTTATAGTCATAATAAGAATCTCTTGTATTTGCTATCTCAGTAACCTCAACACCGGTACCCTGCATTCCGAATGATGTTCTGAGCGACAAAGCATTTTTTGCCTGCTGGTTTACCACCTGCTTTGAATATCCTTTTGTCTTAGTATTGGATATGTTGTGTGCTGTTGTATTTAACACGGCATTGTATGTGTTCATTCCGGATACAGCTATGTTTAATCCAAAAAATGTTGATGCCATATATTTTCCTCCCCTGAATTTATATGTACTCCCGGCAGCTTCTAAAGGAAAAATCCTGAGATAGATTCGTTCTTAGAAGATACTGACAGTACATTTATATGTTTTATCCGAGTCTTTCAAGCAGATGTTCAAGCATCTGATTTACTACATTTATATATCTCGACGCTGCGTTGTACGCGTGCTGGTAAGTCAAAAGGCTTGCAAGTTCTTCGTCCGTTGATACACCGGCTATCTGCTGACGCTTTTCCTCATCCTGTTGTACTTCTTTTTCCTGATTATCTACTATCGTCTGCCATACACTTCCTCTTGTACCAAAGTTTCCTATCATTTCTTTGTAATATTCATCAAATGTATATGAAGTTTTGGTATTTGGGTCAAGCACTGCAAAATCTGACTTCCATGCCGTGAGAATTTTCTGATATATATCCTGTGCATATGCACCTGAATCTCCTCCGGTTGAATTTTCCTTTACCGGCAAAAGCGAATAATCAGCAAGTATGTCAGGATTTATCTGAAGATTTGTGATAGTGTACATTGTTGTCTTGTCAGTGTAACCGTCTTTATCATCATGATAATTATATGTATATTTGCCGTCTGTCTTGTCTTGTTCTATTGATACATTTTCTTCATTGTAAACATATAATGTATATGTTCCGTCGCCATTGTCTTTTGCAAGTCCCAGCGGATTTCCGTCTGAATCTACACAGCTGTCGGAATAAACCTGATGGTCAAGAGTTATCTTTGTATATCTTGACATACCTGTTCTGACAAACAGCTCTGTTCCGATAGTTTCATCATCATCTGCTCCTACCGGACTGTTCGTTACATCAAGCAGTTTATATTTTTTGGATGTATCGAGCTTAAATGTTATATCATTGCCGTTTGCATCTTTTGTTGTACCCTCAACTGCACTTTTTATCGTAATCCTGTCATCATCATTTTTATCCTTTAGATTTGGGCAGAACACATCATTTAACATTGTTACAACTCCATTTATAAGAAGGTCAAACTGTGCTTCTGCCTGTGTAAGTATTGAATTTCCTATAGTGTTGTTGTAAAGCTCAACCTTGTCTTTATATTTGCCATAATCCGTATCATATAATGTCTGATTGAACGAACCATCCGCATTCAGATACTTTTTATCATTTGGATCGGGCTGCTGTGGAACATCACTGTAAACTGCATTTTTATTTCCTCTTGCCGTAAGTATTCCGTAAAGTGTACCTGTATCTGTCTTTTTAGCTGTCGAATACGCTTCATCCTGCTTGTAGACATCTCCGAAACCATTACTTTCCCACACAACATTATAAAGACCTGTCTGTGTAGCACTTTCCGTTTTCATATGAAATGCCTTTGTCTCTATAACCAGTGGTGCATTGTTTATATATATCTGAACTTTGCCATCTATATCTTCGTTGTAGGTATAGTATGTATATTTTGCAAGTTCATCCATGAGAAGATTTCGCTGATCACGGTAATCATTGGCATTTTCAACACCGGATGCCTCCTTTTCAGCTATCGTCTTATTTAATGCTGCTATCTTGTCTGCTATATCATTTACTTTTTTTACCTGTTTCGCCACTTCCGTATTCAATCCGTTTTGATACTTTGTAATGGCTGTATAAGCATTTTTTGCTGTTTCTATAAATGATTCGCACTGTGCTATAAAAAGCTGTCTGTTTACTACACTTTCAGGATTTGTTGACAGGTTCTGAATAGCTTCCCACATACTTTCCATAGAGTTTCTAAACTCTACACCCTCATTTTCACCGAAGATGTCCTCTACTTCCTGCTCACATTCAACCTGTTTTTCATAGAATGTCTGTCTGCTGACCTGCAATCTGTACTCTTTATCAAGAAACATATCTCTTATCTGACGCACATCTGCGACATATGTTCCCATTCCTATCTTCATAGCACCATTATTTGATACTTTGAAAGTCTGATAATACATATCCTTCTGGATTGTCTGCTGCCTCGTATATCCTGCTGTCTTTGTATTGGCAAGATTGTGTGCTGTCGTGTTAAGACCCGATGATGCAGCATTTAATCCGGAAACCCCGTTTTGTAAACTTGCGAATAAGCTCATCTTTTTCCTCCATACTCTTTAATTCACTCCCGGTATCTTCTGAACGAAGAATTTTGAGAGCACCTTTTATAGTTTAAATCAAAAAAAGAATGTACACCGTATAATCATAATCTTATCAGATGCTTATAGCTATACGCTGTACACTCCTAATGCATAGTTTTTAAAACCATGCATCTTTAAGAATATACTCCGTAAGAACTAGAACTACTGTTTTGCATCAAATCCGCCTCTGCTTGAATCTGTGTAGCTTATAGCGGCATTGCGATTATAATTGTTATTTCCCGGCGACATCCTTGTGCTTTTAATATAGTTCATATTGAACTCTATCATTTCTAGGGAATTTTCTATAAGTTCTTTATTTTTCTGATTGGCAATCACCAGCCTGTTCATAACATGTCTCAGCGAGTCATGAAGCATATTGAGCTTTTTACGCTCATCCGGCTGCTTACATAATATATTGCCAAGTGTGGCAAGATCCAATTCCTTTGAATCCTTATTTAAAACAACGCTTATATTCTGAATGACTTTTTCCCTTTTCCTGTCAACAATACTTACTTTGTCAACAAGTAACTGTTCTTTGTCAGTAATCTTTTTGAGCTCTTTTAAATCCTCTTTTATAAGCACCTGCGTTTTTTTCTCCGATATTGGTGCAAGCTCTTCATAAATATCTCTCTCCTCTGATAAAACCTCAAGGAGTTCATCCATTAAACTAGCCAAATCTTTTTCCTCTTTTTTCATTCCGGGGCATCCATTGCCAACGGCTTACTCTAAAAAATCGAATCGAAGTATTTACCTACCATCTTGTCTGCAATTTCTGCCGCTGATACATTGTAAGTACCACTCGTAACAGCTTCTTTAAGTTCAGCAACTTTGTCCTCCCTGATATCGGAAGAAGTTTTTACTGCTGCCTTTGCTGTCTGGTAATCCTTTGCTGACTGCGATATTTCAAATTTGTCTGATGTATCGTTTTCTTTGTTCTTTAATACTTTTTTAGGTTTGCTCGTCTGGTATAACTGACTTACCTGATTTAATGCATCTATCCTCATATTATCACCACCTAATCAAAACTTGTGATTTAAAGATTCCACAACATATTATCTGTATTTTCAACACAGATAATATGTGTAAATTTCATTTTCATACTATTTATCGACCTTAAGTAAAAAAAACTTTACCTGTATTCAGATATAATTCAAAAAGACACCGCCAAATTTTACCGGTGTCTTTTTTTCTTTTTATGCAATTTGAACAAATCCGCAACAGTTTAATAATTGCCAATACTTAAGTCCGCATATTGTATCGCATAACATTTTCTTATTTTTTAATATTTAACATCTTTGAGTATGTCGCAGAAATCAAATGTTGCAAAGTAATCCTTTGGTGTCTCAGCACGTCTTATCATCTGAACACTTCCGTCCTCTTTAAGGAGAAGTTCTGCTGATTTTAATTTCCCGTTGTAGTTGTAGCCCATCGAAAATCCGTGTGCTCCTGCATCATGTATAAAGAGATAATCTCCCATGTCAATCTTTGGAAGCATACGGTCAATGGCAAATTTATCATTGTTTTCACAGAGTGAACCTGTTACATCGTATTTGTGGTCGCATGGCTCATTTTCTTTGCCGAGTACCGTGATGTGGTGATATGCACCGTACATTGCAGGACGCATAAGGTTTACCGCACAGGCATCAACTCCAATATACTCTTTGTATATATGTTTTTCATGAATTGCTTTTGTTACGAGTCCGCCATACGGTGCGAGCATGAAACGCCCAAGCTCTGTAAATATTGCCACATCTCCCATTCCTGCCGGTACCATTATCTCATCAAATTTCTTGTGTACACCCTCACCGATAATTGCTATATCGTTTGGCTCTTTATCCTCTGTATAAGGGATTCCGACACCACCGGAGAGGTTGATGAACTTAATCTCAACTCCTGTCTTTTCTTTAAGCTCTACAGCGAGTTCAAAGAGTATTCCTGCAAGTGTAGGATAGTAATCATTGCTTACTGTATTACTGGCAAGAAATGAATGTATTCCGAAATATTTTGCTCCCATTGATTTAAGTCTCTTGAAAGCTTCTATCATCTGCTCTTTTGTCATGCCATACTTAGCATCCCCAGGGTTGTCCATGATGTCTGTTCCCATCTTGAACACTCCGCCTGGATTGTAACGACAGCAGATAGTCTCAGGGATTCCTGCTGTTTCGTCGAGAAAATCTATATGTGTAATATCATCAAGGTTTATATATGCACCGAGTTCTTTTGCTTTTTTGTACTCGACTGCCGGTGTAACATTTGATGAAAACATTATATCGTCATTCTTAAAACCGCAAGCCTCTGACATCATAAGCTCCGTGAGTGATGAACAATCAACACCGCATCCCTCTTCCTGGAGAAGTTTTAAGATAAATGGGTTTGGAGTTGCCTTTACCGCAAAATACTCACGATAACCTTTGTTCCATGAGAATGCCTTTTTAAGTCTGCGTGCATTTTCTCTGATGCCCTTTTCATCGTAGATGTGAAAAGGTGTAGGGTATGTTTTTGCTATTTCTTCAATCTGTTCTTTTGTTACAAATGGTGTCTTTTTCATGTTGTGTCGTCCTTTCTTAAAGCCGGTCTTTTGCTTTGTTAGTAAATATACCACTTCTTATGGTATCAAAAATCAATTTAGGTTTCAATACCCTAACCGGAGAAATTTTACTCCCTTATCTTCGACCTCGATGCCTTGTCATTCCTTTTTCGTATTTTTATCTTCTTTGCCGAAAATTTCTTTCCGTCATGCTCAATCGTCTCAATTTCTTTTGAGATAACCTCCGCATACCACGCATAATCATCTGCTGCCATCGTTATTCCCTTTACTCCCTTGCTGGCTTTCTTCAGTTCATTTACCTGTGAGAGCGGAAATCTCAGCGATGCTTCTTTGTGGGTTATTATGACTACACTGCTGTCTTCTGAGATGGATTCTTCATCGCTTAGCGGTCTGACTGCTATAAGTTCGTCTCCATCATCGAGCTTTGTTGCATTTATAGTTGAGCGTATCGTTTCAAACTCTATTCCCGATACAAGTTTTACAAGTCCGTTTTTTGTAACAAATAAAAGCTGTGAGTTAAACAGGTCTTCAAATGCTATATATATAAGCACTTCATCGTTTCCAAGTTTGCATAAAGACTGGATAAGCACACCCTTATCCCTGTTTCTTCCTTTTGGTACCGCTGACATTTTTATCTGATGCATAAATCCGTTTTTCGTGAATACACAGAGTTTGTCAGTGTTTCTTATCTGTAGCTTGTGCGTGTATTCTTTTAATGATTCAGCCGATATTCTCGAATAACTTGACTCGTCCACCGATTTGCAATAACCAAATCTGTCGATAAGTACATAGAGGTCTTCTTCTTTTACTTCCTCAACATATTTTCCTGCGTCCATATTTGTGAGTATTGTGCGTCTTCCTCTGCCAAACTGCTTTTTATAATTTTTAAGCCTTTTCTTTATTACTTTGTGCAATTCAGCTATATTTCCAAGTATGTTGTTGTATTCTTCTATATTTGAAAGAAGCAGATCGTTTTCCTGATGAAGCTTTAAAAGTTCAAGTCCGATAAGTTTACTTAAAGGCATCGCAAGTATCGCATCTGCCTGATTTTTTGTAAAATCAAGTTTTGCTGCTGCCTTTTCTGATTTCTGAGACTTGAATTTTATATCGGTCGTAACTCCGTTTATAAGACAGTTTTTCGCCTGTTTTACGGAATTGCTTCCACGAAGTATCTCTATGATAAGGTCTATCACATCTGTTGCTTTTATAAGACCTGCCACTATCTCAAGTCTTGCCTTTGCTTTTTCTAAAAGATGCTCGTACTCTTTTGTGTAAAGTTCTTCCTGAAATTCCACAAATTCCTGTACAAGTCCTTTTAATGTAAATGTTATAGGCTGCTTATCTTTTACGGCAAGCATATTTACGCCGTATGTGTCTTCAAGTGCTGTTTTCTGGTAAAGTCCGTTTAAGAGGTTTTCTGCATTTCTGTCTTTTTTAACTTCTACTACTATCCTTATTCCCTCTTTTGATGACTCGTCACGCACATCATATATCTCATCAAACACCTTATCTTTTGAAAGTGACACAAGATTTTCAAGAAGTTTTGTCTTGTTTCCTGCGACGGTGTACGGTATCTCGGTTACAACTATATTTTTTCTTCCATTTGTACCGTTTTCTATCTCGGCTTTTGCACGAAGTTTTATCTTTCCCTCGCCCGTGTCATATATATCAAACAAATCATCCGTGTTTGTTATCGCCGCACCTGTCGGAAAATCAGGTCCTTTTATGTATTTCATAAGTCCTTTTGTTGAAATCTCCGGATTATCCATATATGCGATAACTCCGTCTATAACTTCGCCCGGATTGTGCGGCGGCATATTGGTTGCCATTCCGACTGCAATTCCCGTTGTTCCGTTTATGAGGAGATTTGGCAGGGTTGCCGGAAGAACGAGAGGCTCTTTTTCACTCTCATCAAAGTTTGGTCCAAACGGCACAAGACCTTTATCGAGATTTTCAAGCATCGTCATCGCAGTCTTTGACAGTCTCGCCTCAGTGTATCGCATAGCTGCCGCACCGTCACCGTCTATCGAACCGAAATTTCCGTGTCCGTCAACAAGCGGCAGTGAAAGCGAATACTCCTCCGTCATATGCACAAGTGCATCATAGATGGAGCTGTCACCGTGAGGATGATACTTACCCATTGTATCACCGACAATACGAGCACTCTTTCTGTGGGGTTTGTCAGGTGCAAGACCAAGCTCATCCATAGCATAAAGAATCCTTCTCTGAACAGGTTTCAAACCGTCCCTGACATCAGGAAGTGCTCTCGCTATGATAACACTCATCGCATAATCTCTATATGAATTTCTCATCTCCTCAGAGAAATCAAGCTGAATAATTGGTTGTTCCTTTGTTTTCATTTTATTCTCCGTCCTTTTAAATTTATATACCTTTGCAAAACTATCAGAATTTGTAAATAAATTGTGCAGATATAACAAATAATGTTAGCCGGCATTTTGTCGCCGCCAGTACTTAGTCAGCGTTTTATGCTGAGTTATGTACTGCTGCGAGCGACATCATAGCGAAAGCGTGCCGGCGTTATTATTTGTTATCATCGCACAATCTGCATATAATTTTGCAAATACCTATATATCCAGATTTGCATACTGTGCTTCTTCCATTATAAATTGCCGTCTCGGCGGCACATTACTGCTCATAAGCGTCGTCGTCGCATCGTCCGCATCCACGCTGTCACTTATCGTTATCTGTGCGAGCAGTCTGCTCTCAGGATCAAGTGTCGTTTCCCAGAGCTGTGACGCGTCCATCTCACCAAGTCCTTTGTAACGCTGTATGCTTACTATCTTATTATTTTTATTTTTTCTAAACTTTTCAAGTTCAAAGTCATTAAATACATATTCAGAATTTTTCTTCTTTGTCTTTTTGTCAAGTGCCTCATAATCAACCTTGTAAAGCGGTGGAAGACCTCTGTATATTTTCCCTGAATAGATAAGTTCAGGCATAAAACGGTAAAAAAATGTGAGCAGCAATGTGCTTATATGTGCTCCGTCAACATCGGCATCAGTGAGTATTATTATCTTGTCATATCTGAGTTTATTTATATCAAATTCATCACCTATACCACAACCGAATGCTGCTATCATTGATTTTATCTCATTATTTAACAATATTTTTTCAAGTGATGCTTTTTCTACATTTAATATTTTTCCTCTGAGCGGAAGAACCGCCTGTGTTTTTCTATTTCTCGCCGTTTTCACCGTACCGCCGGCTGAATCTCCCTCGACTATGTAAACCTCACATTCCTCCGGATTTTTGGAAGTACACGCAGCAAGTTTACTCTTTGTGTCCACATCGTTTAACTGCTTTAATACGGTATTTCTTGCCTTGTCGCTCGCTTTTCTCGCATTGTAACTTTTTACGGAGTTGTCGAGTATCGCCTGAAGTACATTTATGTTTTTATCGAGACAACGCTGTATCTCTGTCGTCACGACCTCGTCCACCGCCGTTTTTGCGTCAGTGTTTCCAAGTTTTGTCTTTGTCTGCCCCTCAAACTGCGGGTCAGGATGCTTTATTGAAATGATTGCCACAAGTCCGTTTCTTATGTCTTTTCCATCGAAATTTTCATCTTTATCCTTGAGCACTCCAAGCTCCCTCGCATACTGGTTCATAACTCTTGTAAGTGCCATCTTAAATCCTGTCACAAGCGTACCGCCGTCTACTACATTTATCCTGTTGCAATATGGATTTATCTGCTCAGAAAAGTTTGTAGTATATTGAAGAGCCACTTCGACCTCTATATCCCCGCTTGTCCCCTCAAAATAAATCGGCTCTTTATGGAGCACATGAGCATCCCTGTTTATATATGAAACAAAGCTTTTTATGCCATGTTCTTCGAGATATGTTTTCTCCTCGCCGTCATTTTCATTTTTAAATACAAGTTTGAGATTTTTGTTAAGATATGCTATCTCTTTAAGTTTTTTCCTTATGACTTCCGCCTTAAAATGTATAGTCTCAAAAATCTCAGCATCAGGATAAAATGTTACTTTTGTTCCCGTCGCTGATTTTGCACATTTACCGACCGGCTCTAAGGCACCATTCTTAAGTTCCGTAACAGGATGACCGCCTTCTTTATATTCATCTCTGTAAACAAGTCCGCCTCTTTTCACCTCAACTATCATATGTGTTGAAAGGGCATTTACTACTGACGAACCAACACCGTGAAGCCCGCCTGACACCTTGTAGGCTGAGTTTCCAAATTTGCCGCCCGCATGGAGTATCGTATATACCACACGCACCGTCGATACTTTTTTTGTCGGATGTATATCTACCGGAACTCCTCTGCCGTTATCTTCTATGCTGATTCCTCCGTCTTTTTTCATCGTTATATGTATCTCATTACAAAATCCCGCAAGATGTTCGTCTATACTGTTGTCTAATATTTCCCATATAAGATGGTGAAGCCCCCTCGAACCGGTAGAACCTATATACATACCCGGTCTTTTTCTGACTGCTTCAAGTCCTTCAAGTATCACTATCTCTTTTCCTGTATAGTCGCTCATTACGCCCTCCATTTTAATAAATATCTACTCCCGGTATCTTCCGAGAGTAGATTAAATCACAGGTAATTACAAGACTGTTTGTTATAAGAGTCTCGCAACTCCCTATTAATAAATCACTATCTGCCGTCTGTCTGTTGTTCTTAATTTTCACATAACAAAACCGTATATATCAGAACAAAATAAATATCAGCAGCAAACTGACACGAACAAACATTTGCATATTATAACAGAAAATCTTAAAAAATGCAAAAAAAATCTGTGCAGTCCGATATAAAACGTAACAGTTCAGCCTTTCATTTCTTACATTCATAAACCTGCCAGCGAGCTGTCA
>ENA-UOJA01002642-UOJA01002642.1-human-gut-metagenome-genome-assembly--contig:-C19-NODE-2642-length-11820-cov-6.425074_pt1 | contig 11820 bp, 5 predicted proteins | sample MGYA00242337_ERZ723884 | MGnify/ENA metagenome assembly ERZ723884
TGAGGGGTTAATCTCAGACTTAAATTTTGTTATATAAAATTGCAATTCATAATCATTGAACTAATAAAATCAAACAATACTTATTTATTCTTATTATAAATCTTACTCTCAAATGTTCCGTCTTCAATGTTTATAAATCTGATAAAAAGCGATACCTTATTATCTTCATTTAAGCTGTTCCATACAAGCTCGCCAAACTCGTCCATATCATTTGGTATCTCAACAAGCTTTGGCTCTCCCTCAAAACTTGGAAGCGGATTTCCATCATGCATATATGTATGGATAAATCTTCCCTCGCCTGCGACCGGATTTTCATAGTCAAATGTAAATCTGTTGCAGCAGTCAGGATTTCCGTTATTGCTTTTAAGGATAGACATTGAATAGTCAAATCCGCCGTCTTCCACATGAAGTATAGCTGAAATCCTAGGTGTGAAGTTTGGCTCATCAGGCTCAAACTCTCTTGTGCAGAGTGACTGTTCAAACGTAGAACCATCCTGCATAAGCTCATATACCGTATCTGTCTGATCACCGTTTGTAACTATTGTGTCATTGCCAAGAACACGGACAGGTGCGTATATTATAAGACTTGGGTCTGTAAGCTTTGACGGGTCAAAAGCCTGTGTGCGGATTCCGTCGCCATCTGTCACAAATACCCTGTTTCTGCTGTTTTCACTTCTGCCCATGATAAAATATGCGATTGCTGCGTGCTTTCCGTCAGCAGTCTTTCCGACAACAATGCCTCTACCCGGATATGTATTTGAAGCGAGTTCATTATTTAAAGATACTTTTTCCATAAAAACCTCCGTTTTTTCCGTAATGTACTCTAGAAATCTTCTGAATAAAAAATTCCGAGATGAATTTTTCTACGATTGTTACATCTTAGTGATGGAATAATCTAAGTCCGGTGAATGCCATGAGTATTCCAAATTCGTTGCAGGCATCGATTACAGACTGGTCATTCTTTGAGCCGCCTGCCTGTGCAACATACTTGACACCACTCTTATTTGCACGCTCGATATTGTCGCTGAATGGGATAAAAGCATCTGAACCAAGTGTAACTCCGTCAAGATTTTTAATCCACTCCGCACGTTCCTCTCTTGTCATAGGTTCAGGCTTCTCTGTGAAGAACTGCTCCCATTTGCCGTCTGCAAGAACATCCATATATTCATCTGAAAGATATACATCTATAGTATTGTCCCTGTCAGGTTTTCTGATGTCATCCTTAAAAGGAAGATTAAGTGCTTTTGGTGACTGGCGTAGGAACCACTTATCTGCTTTATCCCCTGCAAGTCTTGTACAGTGGATGCGTGACTGCTGTCCTGCACCAATACCGATTGCCTGTCCGTCTTTTACATAACATACCGAATTTGACTGTGTATATTTAAGTACGATATTGGCAATTATCATATCATTTAATGCAGCTTCTGAGAGTTCTTTCTTCTCAGTTACAATATTTGCAAAAAGTTCCTTTGTTGTCTTGACCGTGTTGTGTCCCTGTTCAAATGTGATTCCGAATACATCTTTTGTCTCAAGCGGTGCTGCTTCATAATCAGGGTCAATCTTGATAACGCAGTAATTTCCACGCTTTTTGCCCTTAAGTATCTCAAGTGCTTCGTCCGAATATGACGGTGCAATGATACCATCTGAGACAAGCGACTTAAGATATTTTGCCGTTGCTTCGTCACACTCATCTGAGAGTGCCACAAAATCACCGAAAGACGACATTCTGTCAGCTCCTCTTGCTCTGATGTAAGCTGTCGCCATAGGAGTAAGTTCTATATCATCATCTACGAAATAAACCTTTTTCATAGTGTCCGTAAGAGGTACATCTATAGCGGCTCCGGCAGGACTTACATGCTTAAATGAAGCTGCTGCGACATGACCTGTAGCCTCTTTTACTTCCTTAACAAGCTGCCAACTGTTAAAAGCATCCAGAAGATTTATATATCCCGGCTTTCCGTTTAAAACCTCAAAAGGCAGGTCACTTCCATCTTTCATAAATACTCTTGCTGGTTTCTGATTTGGATTGCATCCGTATTTTAACTGAATTTCGTTCATTAAATATCTCCTTTCGTAAATGAAATATAAAAAAACCGACACTTCCGGGAACTTTTCTGCCCAGACGGTCGGCTGTCAAACTGTTATACTCCCTGTGGTCACTTCCACTTCCGTCAGTCATATAACTAAATTTAGTTTATCATAATTTATTTCACTCTGCAAGTTCTTTTTCTTCTATTATCTGCTTTGCTTTTCTCTTTACTTTAGCTTTGAAATGCTCCCTGTCTACCGCAAGGGCGAGTCCCATCTCCGCCATCGTAAATACGACTGCTGAGCCTCCATAACTTATAAATGGCAGTGATACACCTGTGTTTGGTATTATCATAAGCACGACAAATATATTTACAACAACCTGGAGTGCTATATGTATCGCAATGCCTGCAACCATAGCACGACCAAATACCGTTTCTGCTCTCCCTGCTATTTTAAATAGCTGATAAATAAGGTATATAAACATCATTATCAATATCCCTGCACCAAGTATTCCAAGTTCTTCGCATATAACGGCAAATATCATATCGTTCTGTGCCTCAGGAATTTTAGAAAGCTTCTGGACACTGTTTCCAAGTCCTTTTCCGGCAAATCCTCCCGATGCGACCGCATAGAGTGCCTGGAGTGACTGATAACTCTCATCATCCGCATATTTAAGCGGTGCAAGCCATCCCAAAAAACGCCTGGTTCTGAAACTGTAATCCTTAGGATTTACATTCAATTTGATAAGATTTCTAAAGTAATTTATACCCCAAAATGCACCGGCACCTCCTACTGCAACAACTACGATATGCATCTTCCAAAATGGAGTCATGATAAAAGTCATTCCGAAAATTATACCGCCGATTATAATGGCTGAGGACAGATTGGAACTGACTTTAAATAAAAAAAATACCGAAAGAATTGACGGAATCCATATAAATAACAACACTCTTATTTTGTTTCTGTGATTGATATATTTTGATATCATTGCTGCGACCCACAGAATAATGAGTATCTTTGATACCTCGGCAACCTGCAGTGAAAGCGGTCCTATCTTTATCCATCTAACTGCACCCTTTGCCGCAACTTTAAGCGGTGAAAACAATGTAAGCGTCATAACTATCGACATGATATATATAAGCCATGATAAAGATATTTTTTTATTTTTTAAAGCTTTTATATTCTTAAACAAATGAGATTTTGAAAAACGATAAATATATAATTGATTATAATTACACAAGCGTATGACAAGCATAACAGCAAATCCCAGAACAACATTAAATATCTGCTTCTTTGCAAAATACATACCATCGTAATTGTACTTTGGACTCAGACTGCAATTATAGCTTGATGCACTGTATATCATGATAATTCCAAATACATTCAGCATGAAAAGAATCATGATTACTTTTATGTCAACTCTTTCCTGACTGTCTATATATGAAGCAAGCGCACGTCTTGCTGATGGTTTTCTAAGCATTCGCCTGCCACCTCCGGATAATAGTATCATTTCATAATGATATTGACAGCAATCTTTATGCAGAGTATATCACTATCTGTTCCAGACCCCTGTATCATATAATTTAACACAAAAAAAACATAAAGTCCATTATAAATCACAATCTGACTGACAATTCGCAACAGTTCAGCCATAAAAAGATAAGTCAATAATACACGAGCTTGCTCGATGTATTATTGGCTTGTTTTTTGGGGCGGAATAGCCTTTCATTTCTGAAATGAGTAAACATAAGCTGCAAAGCAGCGACTGACAGCTCGCTGGCAGGTTTATGAATGTAAGAAATGCAAGGCTGAACTGTTACGACAATTCAGATAAAAATGGCAAAACAGGCAATACAACGAGTTTGCTCACTGTATTGCCTGTCATATTTTTATATTGGAACTTTTACCAAACAAGAACATTTATTATCGCTGTTACTTTACTGGATTTTTAGTTCCAAAACAAGTTTTATAAGCTTCCTCTATTTAACGGTAACTTTAATCGTCTTAGCCGCCGCCTTATACTTAGAAGTCTTTTTACTTGTTATCTTAATGGAAACCTTTCCCTTTTTCTTAAGTGCTTTTATCGTGAGTTTATTCTTCTTAAATTTAACTTTAACAATCTTTGCATACTTCTTTGAAAGTTTTGCCATTGAAAGTTTTGCTTTTGAGTTCACTGAAACTGAAAGTTTAACAGTTTTCTTTCTCTTAACGGTTACGGAAGATACTTTCTTCTTTCCTTTCTTAACCGTAATGGTTGCTCTCTTAAGCTTCTTTGTTGCCGGTTTCTTTGATGGTGCCACCGTCGGAGTCTGTACAGGCTCTGTGCTTGGTGATACTGATGGTGTAGCAGCCGGTTCATTGCTTGGTGAAACCGTCGGCTCTGCCGATGGGTTTGTCGTTGGTTTCTGTGTAGGTACTTCTGTCGGTTTTACTGTCGGAGACTGACTTGGCATATTTGTCGGTTTTGTTGTTGCTGACGAACCAGGTGCAGGAGTCTGACTTGAAGCCGGTTTCTGCGATGGAGTAACCGTCGGGGTTACTGTTGGAGTAGGGGCAGGTGTTGAAAACACTGCGTTTTTATTCCACACGGCATATAACATTACAACGCCTGCTCTCTCTGTCGTAAGATTCGTAACACTCTGACCTTCCTTGTAGTCTGCTGCTCCGTTTATTGTTTTAGACCAGCCTGCAAATGTATAGCCCTCACGCTTAAATGTATTAGCCTTAAGGCTCTGGGATGAACCTAATGTAAATTCCTGTGAAACTGCCGCATCTTTCGCACCTACATAGTTCGGATTAAAACTTACCGTATATGTATTTGTGTATTTATAGATGCGCACATTATCAAATCCTGCAACACCCTGATATTTTCCACTCAGATACCATAATCCTTTCACATCTGAGATACTACCCATTGCAATATCCATTTTCTCAAGTGTCTTTCCTGATGCATCCGTTATCTCTAATGTGACCTTTTTGTGGGTCTTATCAACAGTCGTCTTAAAATGTGTCCATGTATTCTTTGCAATAGTTACTGTATCTGTCTTTGCTGTTGAAGCCGTACTTCCTGATGAAATCTTCCAGCTTGTTGAATTTGTTGTATCCAAACTCCATAAATACGAGGTATTTAATAAGCTATCATTTATATTACTGCTCTCACAATTTGTTTTGCTATAAGCAGCCGTTGACAATGCAAGCTGCGAACCAGATTGATTTCCTGCTGTAAGTTTAGCATCAAATTCAACTACATATTTGTCAGGCAGAGTAACATTTCCAAATGAAGTATAAGCACTTCTTGAGTTATTCTGTCCCGGTGCAAACTGCACATACTTTTTGTGTGCTTCTTCTGCATCTTCTTCTATTGTGACACTGTCAGCAGCACTTACTGAACTCCAACCAAACTCATCTGCATCTGCTGCTATATACGCATCATTGTAGCTGTTATATAAAATACTTGCGTCGCTATTTGCCTGATCAGTAACATTCTGTGCATTAACAGATAAATCCATATCTGTTTTTTCACTTGAATATAATGCTCCTACATCTGCAGCCGATAAAGCACGACTGTATATCTTTACATTGTCCATATAAAGAGGTGCTGAGCCCCAGAATGAACCATAACCAAGATAGAAATTAGCTGCAGAAGATATTACGCTTAACATATTTGCCGCTGCACTTGTATATGCCGCTCCGGAATAAGATGTGTATTTTGATTTATTACATACAAGATTTCCATCTACATATATACCAAAGTCACTGCTTCCAAGTGACACTGTTACATAATGCCATTCCTTTGAAGCAATATTATTTGTAACCGAGTTTGCACGATTTAAATCAATATACTCTAACTTAGAACCCTCCTCACCATTATTGTATCCAAGATATGTATTTGGTGTAAAGAAAATTCTTCTCTCTTTATTAGCAGTAGTATCATTATAAACAAAGCTCCACATTGCATCCCATACATCTGTGTCCTGTCTGTTTACCCACATAGACACTGTTGCTCCTGTCAGACTCTTTCCCTTAAGAGGATTTGTAAATTCTGTATAACTCGTTGTATTAGTAGCAGCATAACCAAAATACTGATTCAAAACATAACTGCCCTTATCTGAATTATATTCAACATTCGGTTTTGTTCCTTTTGAAAGAGATTTCGCAGTTCCTGTCTGACTTGTGTTTACCTTATTTTGCAAACCATTCTCAAATGTATAATCAGCCGTAAGTCCTGTCTTTGTATCTGCATTTGACAAGCTTTTTACTGTTGTACTATATGTTTTCTTTGAATAATATGAGCCATTTGAAATTGTTGCCGTAATTTTAACTGCTGTGTCTTTTGATACAACCTGCACTTCACCTGTATTTGAGATAACAGATGGATCTGAAGATTCCCATGTAATCGTTGAGCCCTCTTTTCCAGATATTGGAAGTTCAAGGTTCGTATATAAAGCTGAAGAAACATTTAATGATAATTCTTTTGTATCCTTAATAACCTTATACTCGTCACTATATCCTTTAGTTCCCCAGAAAGTTACATTATTGCTTCCAACGGTTGTAAAGCACATTGACTCATATCCTGTGCCCTCTATCTTCTGCTTAATAAATACACCCTTGTACTCAACACCACCCACTTTTATGGTTACATACGGTTTAGAATCTGACTGTTTCCATGTACCCGTAAAATCACCTGTAACCGTTCCATTTTCTTTTAATGTTATCTTCTTTTCCTGGCAACATCCAAGTTTACGCGTTTTTACTGTCGGCTTATGATATATAACTGTATATTCTCCTGTAACATCTGATTTTGCATATGCAGTATCAGACAATTTCTCACCCGAATACTCAAACGGTGTTGCCACAAGACCGCCGTTCTCTGCCGTAAATAACTGGTGAACTCTCATCTCATGACTTTCAGTTCCGTCATTAAAACGTGTATGATATATCACATATGCTTTTCCGTCATCATCAACAACTGCTGAGTTGTGTCCCTGAGCCACACGCCCTTTGTCAAGATAATGCCAGTCATAGTACGACATAAGACGCTCGCCTGTTGTAGAATTACCATACTGGTCTCCACCTGCTTTATTACTTGTGGTCGATGTGTTTGTTGCACCATATCTCGCATCATTTCCAGCCACATCTTTATAAGGTCCCTTGATATCACTTGATGAGAATACACGCATATTGTATCCTCCTGTAGCTGTAAGTCCGCCATATGAGAGGAACAGATAATATTTTTCACCTATCTTTTCTATATAAGATGCTTCTCCTGATGCCGACGAACCACCTGCAAGTTTATATCCCATATAAGGATCTGTCGTATTGTCCTGATATGTATATTTAGTAGTCTTATCACGAAGTCCTGTTTCAGAATTAAGTTTAAACATCCATATACCACCGGACCATGAACCATAACTCATCCAAAGATTTCCAGCGTCATCATATGTAACACATGGGTCTATAGCATGAGCACCATATCTGTTATTCCAAGATGTAGCACTGCAATTTGTAGTTCCATCTTTAGGGACATATGATGTGTTTCCGTACCTATCAGAATATTTATATGTCTTTGTATCTGCTATAAGCTTTTTTGCCTCATCCTCTCCTACTACCTTTGCAAAGTCAGTGCTTGTATATGCGTGGTCACCTGACTCGGTAAAACCCGAATAAACAACCGTTCCTCTGTTTGTCCAGTCACCATCAAGGTCATCTGATGTAAGAAGCACAATGCTTGAGTTCCATGAACAGCCGTTGATACTCATATACATACACCATGCACCCTTTTTATTGTTATCATTTACATAATCAGCATTCCAAAAAACATCAGGTGCCCAGAGATTACCTGTCCAATTATAAGCGCTGTCACCTGCTTTTGCCCATTCAAATGCCTTTTTAAAAAGTGCCTGACATTTTGTATCGTCATTTATATTATTTGTAAATTTATTCCAATTCTGTAAATCTGTCGACCATGCAAAAGCTCTGTGCGAACCAAAAACAAAATAAACTTCTTTTCTTGTTTTATTTTCATCTTGCTAACCATAAATTTTCACACTTTTATTGCCTGTGTATTTTGTATCGGTATAACCGATAACAATTGACGGATCATGTACAGAAACATGAGTCTTTTTATTCGATGAACTGAAATACTTATTATACTTGCTTGTCACATCAGCAGAAGATATTTCCGTCGTGGCAGCTTCTGCTTTTTTCTCATACTGTAGCGGCAAATTTGGCACTGCCGTAAGTGCAATCACTGCTGACATGGCAATAGCTACCGCTTTTTTAATCTTATGTCTTACCATATGCTTATCTCCTTTTCAATACTTTATAATTTTTTGTGATGTTGGATTCAAAACATATTTTTCAAGATGTTAAAATCATACATTGCAATCTGCTTTTAACCCGGATATCACTTTATCTTTTTAATGTGAGAAATCATAAGGAGGAGCTGACTTTATGTCAACTCCCCCTCAATGTACATAAATAATATCTTTTTTGAAACTTTTTTATTTTTTAACAGTAACCTTAATCGTCTTTGTTGCTGCCTTATACTTAGATGTCTTCTTACTTGTAATCTTAATAGAAACTTTTCCTTTCTTAAGACCTTTTATAGTAAGTTTGTTTTTCTTAAATGTTACCTTTGCAATCTTAGCATTCTTCTTAGAAAGTTTTGCTACTGAAAGTTTTGCTTTTGAGTTTACTGAAACTGCAAGCTTAACTGACTTTTTTGTCTTAACAGTCACTGAAGAAACTTTCTTCTTGCCATTTTTAACAGTAATTTTTGCACTCTTAAGTTTCTTTGCCGGTTTCTTTGTATTACTTGGTTTCTTTGTAGGTGCTACAGTTGGTTTAGCTGTTGGTTTTGCACTTGGCTTAGCTGTTGGCTGTGTGCTTGTTCCCGGTGCCGGTTTTGCACTTGTTCCCGGTGCTGGTGTTGCACTTGGCTTAGCTATTGGCTCTGCCTTTGCTGTAACTGTAACCTTACATTTAGCTGAAAGATTTGTGCCATCTGCTGTTGTAAATGTAATCTCAGCTTCACCTGCTGCTACTGCTGTAACAAGACCTGCTTCATTAACCTTTGCTACTGCTTCGTTTGAAGATTTCCATGTACCCTGCTGAAGTGCTGTACCAGGTGTAACCTCTGCTTTGAGCTGGATCGTCTTACCAATTTCTATTGATGCTGTTTCCTGGTCAAGTTTAACTGCTGTTGCAACATCAGTAACTTCTGTTGTTGAAACTTTAACTTTGCATACTGCTGTAAGTGTATTTCCTGAAGGAGTAACTACTGTAGCTGTGATATTTGCCTCACCGTCTGCTACTGCTGTAACCTTTCCATCCTCAGAAACCTTTGCAACTTCTTCTTTGTCAGAAGCATATGAAACTTTGCAATCTTCTATTTTCTCTGATGTATTCTCAGGATCTAATACTAATGCCGGAAGATTTTTAACATCATTTTTAACTTCACCAGTTGCTTTAATCTTTGAATTCTTAAGTTCTAATGTTCCTTCTTTGAACTTAACTCCTGTTGCTACCCAACCGTCGATAACTTTGTCTGCATCAACTGTTATTGAGCCTTCTCTTGTCCATGTTTCACCATTCTTGATAGTGAATGTGTATGTCTGACCTTTTGTAAGTCCATGAACTACTGCTGAACCGTCTGTTCCACATACGGCTGTTGCAACTTCTGTTCCGTTTGCATCTTTAACACTGATTGTTGCATCGGCAGCCTGGTTTTTGAATGTGATTGTGTTTAATGAAACATCAATACCTTTACTTATTAATGTGTCAACTTCTGCTGCATTTAATGCTCTGCCATATACCTGGACACCATAGAGTTTACCAAGTAAATCCAATCTTGCCATTACATCCTTGCCATCAGCATCTTTCATTTCCTTGCCATCAGAGTCCTTTTTTACGGTACTGTCTGTTGTCTGCATAAATCTGATTGAATCTGTGCTGTTAATTATCGAATCAACATCTAACCAGTTATCATCGTTGTTTGCATATGTGGCAGCAAGTTTACCATTAATGTAAATTGAATAGGCATCCTTATTTAATGTAATCGTATAGTTAATTGTCTTTTCGTCTAATCCCTCTGTCTGATATGAATTCCAGGCATAACCATTTGATAATACACCACCTACACCTGAGATAGTCTTTTCTGTACCAGAAGCATCCTTTACCTTAACTGTATTTGCAACAGCACCCGGCCATTCAATTATTCCCGTTGGTGACATCATTGCCAAGCCAAGAGTTCCTCTAAGTTTGTAAATTGTTTCTTTCTTTGTCTCACCTGTTGTTGCATCTGTTGATTCAAAATCATCATCATATAATCCGATAACATCACTCCAGTCAGCAACCTGATTTACATCAAGTGATTTTGCATTAAGTGATAATTTTGCATTGATTGTGAAACCTTTCTCTGATGTAGTATTTCTAAGTACACTACCGTCAAGAATCACACCATTTTTTCCATTGTATGTATATACATCATTTGCTCCGTTGATATAACCATCCTGAATATCAGAATCACCAACAGCCTTTAATGTATATCCGTCATTTGTAACTGTCTTTGCAGTCTTATCAACAGTCGATGTTTTATCAGTAAAATCTGTATTTACTAAAACATCAGATGTAAGATTTTCTGATTTACGAACAAGTTTTGCCTGAGCATCTGTAAGTGCATCTGCTGCCGCATCAACATCTGCCTGTTTTGCACCTGCTGTACTTGCTGCTTTCTTAGCTGCTTCAAGTTTTTCATTAAAAGCATCTGCTGTTTCTTTTGTATAACATTCTGAACGAATATCACTTGCTTTATTTATAGCATCTGAAATCTTTGTTGCATCAAATCCTAAATAAGCCGTCATTACCTGTGCCTCTGATAACGCTGTATCATAAAGTGACATATTTGCAATCGTACAGAATGACCACATAGACCAGCCACCATCTGTATGATATCCAATAGCGTTATTTGTAAAATTTTTAATATCATTAGCACTTAAACTTGCTTTATCAGATTTTGCACTCTTCTTCTTCACACCATCAATATAGTCAGTAACAGTATTCGTATCAACATCGTATGTTACTGTAACTGTATGCCATGTATCTTTTCCTAAATCTCCGCCAAAACTTCCATCAAGCCATGCACCATCGCCACCATATAAATTTTTTCCTGTTCCTATATTTCCATTGTAAGAACAATATATAGACTTTGATGTTGCTGTTTCACCATCTCCAAGTGGTGCTGAAAAATTAAATAATGGCTCTGACCATTCATTACCCGGCCAATCTGAAGTATGTTTCTGATATTTCACCTGAACAGTAAGACCGTTACCTGAATAACTATTAAACAATGTATTTGGCAATGTAGCATGACCGTTTGTTAATTTCAAACCATCAGCAGTAGCCTCTCCGTTTTCTATACCTGTAACTTCTCCGTTTCCATTTGCTTCTTTAAGATTTGAATTTGTAAAATCAAAGCTTGCAAACGGGGTTGTTGCATTTGCTGCTTTTGCTTCTTCTTTCAGTTCCGGTATAACATTAACACTTGTTAATACCATTGAAGCTGAGATTACAACTGCCGCTGAACGCTTAAACAATTTTGTTTTTCTCATAAAATGTCTCCTCCTATAATCTTTTTAATTCTTTAATTTTTTTCTCAACCTTGGTCCTTAATCTATCTCCAGATTTCAACCAAAAAGTATTCCAGAAAATCTTTAAGTTTTTCTAAAATACTTTACATTATTTTGGATATACTAAGAATACCATAAATTAGTAATTAGTGTCAACAGA
>ENA-UOJA01002650-UOJA01002650.1-human-gut-metagenome-genome-assembly--contig:-C19-NODE-2650-length-11771-cov-6.731308_pt1 | contig 11771 bp, 14 predicted proteins | sample MGYA00242337_ERZ723884 | MGnify/ENA metagenome assembly ERZ723884
ATATTTGCACAATAACTTAGAAAATAGACGAAAGTAATTGATTTTATGATTATAAGTTTGCTATTTCAAAGATAAGGGCTATCTTTGCGGTGCTAACAACTTATAGGAGCGGCAAACTCCTATGGCTTCATCATTGGAGTTATTTTTTTGCCAATACATATCAAGTAGTATCATAAATTAAGATATTGCGCACGAACGGTGGGGTAACAGAAATGTCCCCAAACTAAATTCCTATGAGTTTGTTAGCAGCCGTGAACGTGCGCTTTTTTTTGTTATGCTAACAAACTCGATTCAAGTCCTAAGCGAAACAGAGTTGCTGGGGCACAAATTCACGGTTTACGGAACTGCCGAAAATCCGTTGTTTCTTGCTAAAGAAGTGGCAGAGTGCATTGATTATGCGAAAACATCGCAAGGTTATTATGATGTATCAAGAATGGTAGGCACTGTAGATGAGGAAGAAAAGCATCTACGAACAATCTTCGTAGATGGTAGAAATTACGAAATGTGGTTCTTAACCGAAGATGGCTTATACGAAGTCCTCATGCAGAGCCGTAAACCAATTGCCAAAGAATTTAAGAAAGGCGTAAAGGAAATCTTAAAGACCATCCGTAAGACCGGCGGCTACATCGCAACTAAACAGGACGACACTCCCGAAGAAATCATGGCACGTGCACTCATAGTGGCACAGGAAACAATCAAAAGAAAAGAAGAGCGGCTAAAGCAGCTTGAAGAAAAGAACGCCAAACTCCAACCCAAAGCCGACTTCGCCCAAGCCGCCTTCAAAGCAGAGGGCAAAGTAGACATAGGTCAAGCCGCAAAGATACTCAATCTCGGTTTTGGGAGAAACACCCTTTTCGGGAAGCTAAGAGATGCGGGCATATTCTTCAAAGACAGGAACGAACCGAAACAAAAGTATATTGACGCAGGATACTTTGAAATGACGCTGTTGCCGCCAATACGCAGAGACAACCACCCTGACATATTATGCCAAAAGGTGTTTTGCAAACCAAAAGGTCTTGCTTATATCAACCATCTATTTGGCGGAAAGCCTTCTGACAGAAAGATTTCGCCTATAAAATAGTATAGCACAACAACACATATTTGCGTAGTATTTAGTAAATTTGCAGAAAACGAGTAGGTTATGGAACGGATTAAATTAACAAAGGAAGAGAAACAAGCATTCCGGATTGTTGCGGAGTTTGGCGGGAAATGCCCGGCAACATATCCACAGCATGTATTTACTGCTTCCATCCGTTCCATTGAAAGAAAAGGATTGGTGAAGGCTAATTATGTAGTTGGCGGTCATGTATGGAATGTCAAACTCACCGAAGAGGGTAAGCACTATCTTGCCGTTAACCCCAACTTACACAATCCTATCAATTGGAATTTGATATTTGCCATTGCAGGTGTACTTATATCTATCATAGCCTTATTCGTTAGCTGCATGAAGAAATACTAATCACGCTATTTTAATCATCCGGCAGTCGGTTCCAATGCCCGACAGCTATAACTATACCCAAAAATATATTGCCACGTAAACAAGCATAGATGCACGTTGAGGTTTCGACCAACGTTCACGTTATGATACCCCGCCAGTAATACGGCTGGCGGGCAGGTGGCAGGAATAACGACTAAAACAAATATTCATCATGGAAGAAAAGATATATAACTTGCAGAAAGAGAACAAGCTCCTCAAACTTCAATTATTGCGCCTATCCGAAGATATTGAACTGATGTATGAAAAGATGGAAGAACTTGAAAAGAAACTCAAGGAGAAGCGGATAAAGAACCCCTACATGAAAATCGTGTCACCCGACAGATAGTATTCATTGCAAATATAATGTAAGCCGGGAAACCATATCAATTTTCTAATATTTTACTTGATTATTTAGAAAATATACCATATATTTGCAGTATTGATAATACAAGCCAAAGAGCTGATTAACGGATATGCCGTTGATTGGCTCTTTTTGTTTTTTTACAACACAAACTCAAAATAACACATGGCAAAGCCTTACAGTATCTATTTTCAGAAAAGTAAGCTGGGGAGTCCTGTTATTGACACCAAATCCCAATGGGGGATTGTGTGCAAGGACTTCCCTTTTACTGTATATGGAGATATTAAGGATTTGCCCAAAAGGGACTGGATAGACCAAGACGGAGAAGACACTTTTTTCCCCGAAGAACTCTACGTGCAAGCCTATGACATAGAAATAGAGTTTGCCTATAAAGGTGATATGGGAACAGCCAATGAAAAAATTGTCGCCTTCCTGGACTATCTGATAGGGAAAGACGGTTACGGAACAGAATTAAAGGTTTATGACACCTATACCCAAATAGGCAGGCAGGGGGTTTATTTTAAATCTATAAAATCCGACCTTTTTGTCCGCAAGACAGATGAGGGGGATGTCGTAACTTTCAACATTACATTTCGGGTAACTGACCCTAAAACACAAATTATTCTTACGGCATAATGGGACGGTTTATAATATACAGCAAAGACGGGCAGACGCAACGATGCGTCGCTAACAAGTTAGAGTATAACGGGGAGTTCATGGGAGCTTGTTCCGTTAACATTACCGTTACGTCCCCCACTCCGATTGATTTTACAGTCGGGGACTATCTGATATACCGCGGAGAAAGATTTGAAATAAACTACGACCCTACTGAATTGAAGCAAGCCTCCAAAAATACATACGGAGAGGCTTTCAAATATGAGAACGTAGTTTTCAACCCTCTCGCAGATGAACTGACAAGATGCGAATTCCTGGACTATGTAAAAGAGGATAACTTAATTCACTACTCTTCCCTGCCTACATTCAGTTTTTACGCTGAAAGTATAAATGCTCTCGCAGAAAGAATACAGGTGAACCTTGACCGTATCTATAAAGGAGAGCAAAAATGGACGGTTACAGTACATCCAGAATATGTTAATGAGACTAACAAATCCATATCAATAAGCAGTATAAACGTTTGGGACGCACTTGCTTTGGTAAATAGCGAGTTTAAGGCAAACTTTATCATAAGAGGACGAACGATAACAATAGGCACTGCCGGAATTGCAGTAGGAAACATGTTCGGGTATGGAAAGGGCAAAGGGCTGTACTCCATACAAAAAACCGCGGATTCGTCACAGAAGATAATTACCCGCCTAAGAGCATATGGTGGTACCAAAAACTTGCCGTACAACTATTATACAACATATGGAAGTCCTATTGTCGAAGCTCCCATCGAGGATGTATCTTACGGATATGACCCTAATACACATTTGATAGACGGCGCTGTTGTGACTCTTCCTTTTTATATGAAATTCCTATCCGACACAGCATTGTATGACGTGACAATCAATGGGCATTCTTATAAAATAAGAAGAGGTAGCTTTCTTGGGAAATGCTACGTTTTGTTGAATAGTGAAGCCGACAAGGACAACGTCCGCATAGGCGCAAAGATGCGGATAGAAAAAGGTATTGAGACGGACAATGTTCCAAGAAAGTACAAAAGACCTTCTGGAGCATTAGTTCCCAATAATATGGCTGTTAAAAACTTGATGCTTCCTGATTTTCCGGAAAAGACACTTGACCCATACCTTGATAGTAAAAACATAGATATTATCGGAGTTCGGGAAGGTTCGGTTTTCTTTGACGGGAGCGATACTTCTTTGCCGGAAATATATCCGTCTATGGAAGGAATGACAGCACAGCAGTTGAAAGACGCGGGAATAATCGTAAATGCTACCGGAGCGTTGGATGAAATCGCTTCCGATTCTGTGAATAAGGATAATACGCCAATTGCGGATGATGGCTACTTTGAAGAGGGGGAAACCATCCCACCGTTCAAAATATATCTCAAAGACATTGGATTTGACATAAACGATTACTTTACCGATGAAACTCCCACCATATCCATGAAAGGCGGAATGTGTGGTGGACGTGAATTTGAAATACTTAGAGATGCAGACAAGCCCGTAAAACAAGGTGACATGTGGGTCTTGACATGCAACAGAATCTATGATGAAGGTTTGAATCTTTATTTCCCATATAAGGATTTTACTATCAAAGCCGGAGATAAATTTGTGCTTTTGGGCATTGATATGCCGGATGTGTATATAAAAGCCGCTTCCCAAAGATTGCTAACAGCTTCCAAAGAATATCTTGCAAAAAATGATTATGTAAGATATACTTACGAGCCTAAAGTAGACGAAATATTTATGGCGCGTCACCCGGAACTGCATGACAGTATAAAGGAAGGTGATTTAATGTTATTCGAGGATGAAGACTTAAACATCAACGGGAGCATCATTATTGACAGCCTTACAATAAAGGAAGGAGACGCTCTCATTCCAACGTATGATATTACCCTTCGCAATGACAAAGCGGTAGGAACTTTAGAAAAGATACAGAATCAGATAGATTCAATAGTAGGCGGGCAAGGCGGTGGAGGATTAACTACCCAACAAGTGGAATCAATCATTAAAGCCTTTGGAGAAAAGCTGTTTTTGAATAAAACCAAACCTGACCAAACCAGCTATTTAATAAAGTTTTTAGGTGGATTGTTTTCAGACTACATCCAGTCCATGAACTTTTCTTCCGGTGCTCTCGGTGAAGGCTTTGTTATTAAAGTAGACAGCAAGACGGGAGACAGCTATTTGGAAGTAGACCATATGTTGGCACGCAAAAGTGCCACGTTTATTGAGTTGCTGATACAGCGATTACGCCAGGTTGGCGGTCAGATAATACTTTCTCCCGCATCCATGTCATGTTCTAAGGTAGAGGAATACGATACCTTTTACCGCTGTTACTTCGAGAACACAGACGGGGAAAAGACCATTGTTCAGGAATTTGTAATAGGAGACCAAGCCCGCAGCCAGACATTCAACATCAAGCCAGGCGTACATGAGAATGTCTCTAATACCTACTATTGGCGGTTGGTGACAAGCGTAGGTGACAATTACATAGACCTTTCGAAGAGCGACTGTGACACGGGGTCTGCCGCACCACAAGCAGGCGATGACATTGTACAGTTAGGCAACCGGACGGATAAGACCAGACAGAACGCCATCGTATTGGCAGCATACGGGAATGATACTCCGAGCTTCCGTCAGTATGCAGGGATTGATTCTTATTCTTTGACTGGTAAAGAAGTGACAGCTTTCAGTCCTAATGGGAATAAAGTTACTGGTGACTTTATCCTGAAAACGGGTGTGAATATCCTTACCCAGTTCAAGATATTGGAAGATTTGATTTACTCTGAAATCTCCAAAGTGCTTGACGAGGTGCAGGCAAAGGATAATTATCTGTATAACGCATCATTTGCAAGCAATACGAACGGTTGGGAGACAAAGAACGATGTTCGCTTCTTTACTGTAAACGGAAAATTCTTATTAGTGAATGGGGAGTTCTATTCCCGTAAGGACGCTATGGCTGCCATTATCAGAGATGGGGATAGAAACGTGCTTCGTATCCTTTCTTCCGGAATTAAACAGTCAAATGCAGATTTAGCCAATAAACCGACCTATGAGGAAGGGGAAGAACCGGGAAAGTTCTTTATCTCTTTCCGGTATAAGGTAGCTACAGCCGGAACGCTGACAATAGGATTTCCCGGTCAGAACCTGCATTTCACCGAACGTCTTGAACCGAGTGAGGAATATGCAATGAAGGAGTATTCCGGCACATGGGACGGAACGGGCGATTTTGAGTTGAAGTTTACGGGGGATATATACATACATTCGCTGGCTCTTGCCGAAAACGCATTCGAGGATTTGTATACTAAATTAAGTTCCGAAATAAAGCAGACTGCGGAAAGTATCAGGTTGGAAGTAAAGGAACTCTCAGAAAGTAACAATCAAAGGTTCTCACAGATTGAGCAGACAGCGGAAAACCTCAAATTGTCTGTTACAAAAATAGAGGAAGATGTAACGCAGTTGGGGCTGGACATCAATGGGGTTACCGATGAACTTAAATTATATGTCAAAAAAGACGGATTAGGTTCAGAAATCAATGTGGCACTTGATAACATTTCCGTGGTTTCCAAAAATATATACTTTACCGGAAATATATCCGCCAACGGGAATGTGTCTATTCAGGCAGACGGGACAATAAAGGCTATTGGTGGATATTTTGAAGGAGAGATAAATGCAAACAGCGGGGTGTTTAAAAATGTAAGAACTCCTAACAACTCTTTGGTGATAGACGAAAATGGGAATGTTAGCATTGTTGGCAAAATATCAACCGCTTCGTCAGGTACAAAAATAGAAATAAACCCAAATTCAAACAGCCTAAAATTTTATAATTCAAAAGGATATGATGTGGGTGGAATTTCATTCCTTGATAGTGGAGGCGGAGGTACTTCTGTTACTTACCCAAGATTAAAATTGGACAATATAGCAAGTGATGGCAACTTAACTGCGTCTACCACCCTTTTTGCAGGGTCATTGTCAATGATTTCAAATTTAAGTGGGTCAAGATACCAAGTGTCTCTTGGCATCGACGGACTTTCTTTTTATAAAGATGGAAGATTAACTAAATCATACCCAAGCTCATGAAAAAGATAAATTTTAAACAATTACTGATTGCTACGGACATTACCCGTAAGCATTGTGAAAATATAGATTGTAGAGAGAATTTTGCGAATGTATTATACCGGAACGGTAACGGTATCGCATCACATGCACTCGCTTTGAAGATATACAACTCCAATGAAGAGACAGAGTATAGTGATGAAGAAGTGGCCCTGATACAAGAGCATGCAAATGCTTTTTGCAAACCTTTCTTCATTGACGCGCTCAATCGTGCTATCAACAATCAACCGGAAGAAGTAACCGATAAACAGGAATAATTATGGCTTGGACAGAACAGGATTATCAAGAAATAGTTGCCCGTCTTATGGCTAACTCCATAGGGGTTAATGAAGTACCGAATGCGGACAAAGCGGATGATGTAACATCATTACCTGCATTTAAACCTTCAGGAAGCAACAGTGAAGCTTCTGTGGTCAATTATCCTTTAGAATTTTTGAAAGGAGAACAAGGCGAGCCAGGTATACAAGGAGAACCAGGAAAGTCATTTAAGGTAGCCGGCGAATACGCCACCCTTGAAGCCTTGAAATCCGCTGTTCCCGATGGTTCGGCAGTTGACGGGTTCATGGCTGTAGGCACGGAAGCCCCTTATGATTACTACGCATGGGTAAGTTCTGCTGGCGGAAATAACCCGGACCCATCCCCTGATAGAAGGTATTTATTATTATCGGATGGCACTCCGTTATTGTTGGCTAACGAAGAGCCGATATTACTTGCAGATAACGGAGAACGGGTTGCAAGTAATGGTGAATGGGTAAACCAGGGTAAGATAGGCGGTATAGACGAGGCGCCAACTGATGGAAAGGCATACGGTCGTAAGAATGGGGATTGGGCGGAAGTTCCTGAGCATTTAAATCTTACATCAGAGAATTTAAACGATATAAATGGAGCGGGGTTTGCTACGCAGAAAAGCACTGCTGATTACACATCACCTGAAAATAATTATCCTATTAATGAGAATGGAGCATTGATTTTCGCAAACGCCAATTATGGTCATTCTAATCAAATCTATGGCTCTTATCTAACTAATAGATGGTTTGCAAGAGGTGGTGGTAATCAACAGGGCGTTAGGACTAATTGGAAAGAGTTTGCATTTACGGACGACGTCCTCACCAAGACCAACACTAAATCAATCACACCTACGGGCGATTACCAGCCTGCAACGAAGAAGTATGTGGATGATAAACACATTATGCTTACGATTACAGATGAAGCTCGTATACAGTTGATTTCAAATCAAGAAGTTAAAGCAGGAGAAGCCGAATCAAAAATAAATCTTGTATTTGGAAGCATTGATAATTTTAAAAATATTATACAGAGATTATTAAGTGATAATATTTTATTCCTAAAAATTACAGAAAAAGAAATCTTTAAAGTAAGTACGAGTCACACATATTGCAATCCCGATAATGGAGCTTATGAACTTTCGTTTATTTATACTTATACTTCTATTGCCGATGCAAATAATATTAGCTTAGTTACAAAAAGAATTTTTATTGCATTGAATTCAAATGCTACAAATTTTTTCGTAGTAAAAGATATACTCGTTTCCGACAACCTCACCACCCTCACCAAGAAAACCGCTGCCGAGTACGAGGCTATTGGCTCTAAGGATGACAATACAGCATATTGTGTAACCGATTAAAGGATAATGATTATGTTAAAAATAGGAGAATTGACCTCAGGGCTATTTGCTGGAGATAAGCTGATTGCGGGCAAAGAATTTGATATTAAACAACTTGTTGATAATATTACATTTGCAGATGATTTAGTACATGAAGAAATTAATACACAATTTGTTCTTATTTGCAATCTTAGTAGTATACCTATTTATTTATATCGAGATTCAGTAAGAACTGAGATAAAAAAACAATATATCGAATGGTATTCATTTAGAGCACCTACTGCTATTAGTCTTTTTAATGAAGATAATACTCCAATAAGAGCTATTACACAAAAGGAGTCTATATCCAATAATTTTGTTACAGAAATAACTGATTCTGTCGTTAATAATGGCGATAGTGTATTTGATATTGCAGATAGTACAGGGATTTTCGGTTTGGGTTGTGTTCTAATGAATGCGTAAAACAATAATATTAATAAAATAACAAAGTGTTTACTTTTTTGATTATGAGAGTAAAAGTATTTTATGAAAACTGGTTTGCCAAACTCATCCTCTTTGGCGGCTACACAACTATAATGCTCTTCGGCTTCATCCTTACGAAGCTGAAGGAGTTGTCCGAAACGACCATACGTCATGAACGGATACATCAGAAACAGTTCTTCGAGTGTATGGAGATAGCGGCTATCCCGTCCGTATTATTATCACTCTATGTCAGTGCGTGGTGGTTGCTCCTTATCCCGCTATTCTACTACATTCTTTATTTGGCAGAATGGTTTGTGAGCTTCGTGTATCACTTGTTCACAGACAACAAGATTGGGGACGGTAAGGTCAATAAAAACGCTTACCGTGCGAGCGCATTTGAAATGGAAGCCAAAATCAACCAGGATAATCCGAACTACTTGAAAGAACGCAAATGGGGCGCATGGTTCAGATACTACGGCAAGATATGAATAATTGACAAATAACGATAGGATGAAGAATAACATTATTACCCAAAGCATACCGGGTGGTTTCTCGGTAATAGCAAGCAGTTTTATTGCACAGTCATTGGAACACATGATACCGTGGCTGATAGTAACATTTTCAGTCGTTGTATGCGATTTGATGTTCGGGATAAGGAAATGCCTGCTATTGGGTGAAGAAGTACGCTTTTCCGGTGCCGTGCGCCGTACTATGGGTAAAATGGTGACATACTTTGCCTTTGTTTGTATGGTGGTGATGATAAACATTGCTTCCGGCAATAAATGGAATATTGATGTGTATTCATGCTTGTTTGTTTGCTTCATAGAGTTCTGCTCTATCATAAGTAATATCTTGAAGCCAAAGGGATATAATTTCAATTTACTGAAAGCGTTGGGATTATTCGGAAAGAAAGTGCTCGATGTCGAGAAAGAAGATATGAATGAAATAATAACTAAAGATAAGGAGTAACAAAATGAAAAAGAAACTGATTATCGCAGCGATTGTTATCGCTATCATCGTGGGAGTTATGCTTTACATGCACTACACTCCGTTTTGGGTGAACTTGACTACTGTTGTATCATTCGGTGTCGGCGTTGTCGCCGGATGGGTGGCTCGTGTGGTTTATGACAAATATTTTAGAAAGGAGAAATAACATGAGATACTTTACAATTGCAGAACTGGTTAAAAGCGAAACGGCTGATAAGAAAGCTATAGATAACAGATTGCCGCAAGAACTGCTTCCCAATGCACAAGCGTTGGTTGACAATGTCCTCGACCCGTTAAGAGAGGCTTACGGCAAACCTATCACAGTGACAAGCGGATACCGTTGCCCTGCTCTTAATAAAGCAGTAGGCGGCTCTAAAACGAGCGACCACATGAACGGGTGTGCTGCCGATATTGTCGGTACGCCAAATACCCCGAAAGAGAACAAAAGACTGTTTAATCTTATACAAGAATTGAAGCTTCCCTTTGACCAAGTCATTGATGAGAAAAACTTCTCATGGGTACACGTCAGCCACCGAAGAGAGGGCAACAGAAACCAAGTATTGAAACTCTAAAAAGTAAACATCATGGCAGCAGAAGTTTTATCATTTCAAAAAGAAGAAGGCAAAACAGCGTATTACGCAACGTTTGTCAGTGACGGTAATCCCGTTACCATACAGATAAAGAACAAGGGCGGATATGTAACCGCTTTCGCAGGAATTGATGATTTGGAACCCGTTCCGCTTTATCCCAACGCATCCCAATATAACGGTGCGTCCAATACGATTTTCCGTATCGTAGGGATAGCAAATGGCATAAACGTCACAATCAAGAGTGCTACCGAAGTATTGGAAGCCAAAATGATTAAAGAGGGATAGCCTATGAAACCAATCACTATCCCCAACATCAGCATTCCGACAATCGGTATTCCTACTATTGGGATACTTACTATAGGGTATTCATATATCAAGGATAATAAACCGAGACCAAACCCACCCCCTGATGGAAGGTATTTATTATTATCGGATGGCACTCCGTTATTGTTGGCTAACGAAGAGCCGATATTACTTACAAATAACAAAAAATAAAAAGATATGACAGAAGGATTACAAATAGGAGAACTCCCTCAAAAGGAGAACTTAACAGGAAACGAGCTGATACCTTTTCAGCAAGGAAGTAGCAACGGTTCAATGAGTACCGCTACATTGAAGAAATACATCGGCACTGGTGGTGGCACTGACTATATGAACTACATCACCGAGTATAATGTTTCCATCCAGCATCCTACTTCGGGAATTGACGGGAGTAACAAGTACAGTCTGGAAGGTGCCATTGTCCAAGTCCCGCAGGAACTTAGAAATATCGGACTGAAGGTATCGTTCATCAATTCGGATGGAAAAGTAGAAACGTGGGAGTTCCGGGGCGGAACATTTACCGAAGTCGGTAGATGGCTAAACAAAACTGTGTTTGCTATGGTTGAAAATGATATAGAAATCACAGATTACAATTTATTGTTTGACACTTACGAAAATAAAGTTTGGCAAGATGGTGTAATTGTACATGATAGTATACTACAAAGAAATTGTACATCTATTGTTCCTCTTGATAGAAATAATAATATTTATACAAATACAAATGGAAATGCTGACGTTGTTTTCTTTGATAAAGACGGTAAATACATTTCTATGCTTAATTTTTATAATAACAAACCGGTTCTTAAAGAAAATTTTCCTGAAAACGCCGAATTAGTTGCATTTACATATTATAGAAATAGTGTAATGACTGATAAATTCTTTGCTTCTGCTAAGAATAATTATAATTTAAAACTATGCCAGTCTACTATTCTTAAAAAGAGAGGAACTCGACCTGTTGTCAATATTAATCTTAGTGATAGTGAGGAAGAGATTTTTCTTAAGTTAGCTTCCGCTTATATTACTCAGGATTGTGATGTCTATTTTGAAACTGGTGAATATACTTTTATAAAGATATTTGGGTTGATGAACACTAAATATGATTTTAGATCTGCTGTCGAATTACCAATCGGTGGTAATTGTAGATATTTTTTCAATAATTCTACTCTTATTTCTAAATGTGATAGTGCTTCTGAAATAGTATATAATAACCAAT
>ENA-UOJA01002651-UOJA01002651.1-human-gut-metagenome-genome-assembly--contig:-C19-NODE-2651-length-11766-cov-7.115703_pt1 | contig 11766 bp, 9 predicted proteins | sample MGYA00242337_ERZ723884 | MGnify/ENA metagenome assembly ERZ723884
AGGCTGTTTTGTTTGATTCTCCATAGTCTTAATCTTCCTTTCGTAAACTTATTGGGGATTTTCATCTTACGGTTACTATACGCCTATTTTTAAAATCTGTAAATATTTTTTTATTTAAAATTGTCTGATTATTTATCTTTTAAGCATTTATTTTATAATTATCTGACTATTATTGTGTTTTTCAACAATATAACCGTTATTTTGCTACATTTTCATTGATTTTTATGCTTTTAAACCCTCTGTGTCACTATCATTTTTTACAATATATCACAGATTTTTTCAAAATTGTTTCTAAATTGTGTTTCATTTTTTGTATTCTCTTATAATATTTTATATACGTTTCATTTTTAAACATAAAAAAATTAAGTCAAAGGTTTTATTTGCGCTTTTTCAAAACCCTCGACTTAATTTTATAAATCATTTTTCAATTATTTTATTGTTTTTTAAGCTAAATTCGTTTTGTGTTCATTTAATTAAGTTTTTTTGTCTTTTCCTTTCTTTTCTTAATTATGAACTCTATTGCCCGCGGTTCTACTTCCAGCCTCATTTCTTTCCACTCTCCGCCATACTCACCATCCAGTGTCCACTTGATTGCTTCTTCTGATTCAAAAGTGATTTTACTGGTCTTAAAAGAGTACAAAACATCACATTTTTCAAAGTTTTTTGAAAGAAATGCCGTCACCAGCTGCTGTACTTCCATTGGATTTTTAATTTCCTTAATCAGCGTCACTTCAAACAATCCATCCTGTAAGTCCACACCGGTTCCTGCCAGCCCGCGCATACCGCCCACGGACTCTGTATTGCTTACCATACCGTATACAAACGAATCTTCCACCTGAAGTTCATTACTGGTAACTTTTACTTTGTACGGTTTTAATGCCGCAAGGCTTTTAACACCCTCCAGTACATATGCCTGATGTCCCAGCAGATTTTTTAAATGCTGCGGTGTCGCATATGAAACCTCTGTAAATGCACCAAACGCTGCCACATAATTAAACGAGCGTTCACCGTTTGCCCTTCCGATATCACATTGAACAGGCTCTCCTGCCGCAATATGCTGCGCCGCACGCACCATGTCCTTTGGAATATTCAGGCTGGTTGCAAAATCATTGGTACTGCCGCTTGGAATATAACCAATCGGCGGTTTATCGCCCTGATATTCCAATACGGCACGTACCACTTCATTTAACGTTCCGTCACCGCCGCTGCATACCAGCACATCATATTGACCTTCACGCTTTTTCAGGTACTCATATCCGTCAAGCGGTGCCTTCGTAGGATACACAGTCACATCGTACCCCGCTTCCGAAAACACCTGTATTATCTTTAGTAATGCATTTTTAATCAGTGCCTTTCCCGAGTGAGGATTCAGCACGAATACTATTTTTTTCATACAATCCTCGTTTCTGAGCAACTTGCTGCAAAGCGGCGATGGAAAATCCGTGCAGGCGGTTTCTCATCTGCCAGCATAGATGTTTGCTTTACAATTTATTATCTGTCCCACTTGTCGCACAACGCATTAATCTGGTCAGCAAATTTTGCCAGATCCTTATTTGCACCGCCTTCGTTGTGCTGAATAACTGTCATCAAACGCTTTCCTGCGGCAATCAGGCGGTCAAAGACACCCTGATTCCTCTTATTAACACTTCTTCTTTCCCTCTTCTTGCGGTTGCCCTCAGTCAGCCACTCGCCTGCAATCAGATCATAACTGGCTCCCGTATATGGCGCTTCCGCGTTAAATCCATGCTCTGTACGCAGACACTCCGTAAATTCATCGCACACGCTGTCTTCACCGTGTACAACAAATACTTTTTTCGGCTTCTTTTCAAACTGGGATACCCAGCGTATTAAGCCTTCTTTATCGGCATGACCGCTTGCACCCTGAAGCTGTACGATTTCCGCACTGATTTTAATCGGCTCACCAAACAGCTTAATCTCATCTGCACCGTCTACAATAATTCTGCCTGTTGTACCGACTGCCTGATAACCGACAAACAGTATCGTACATTCCGGCCGCCACAGGTTATGCTTTAAGTGGTGGCGGATTCGTCCCGCTTCACACATACCGGAAGCCGATAAGATTACCTTCGGCTTCGGGTCAAAATTAATCAGTTTTGATTCTTCGCCCGTTACCGCAAACTTTAACCCCGGAAATGTCAGTGGGTTGATTCCACCTTTTACCAGTGCCATCGCTTCCTCATCAAAACACATATCCACATTTTTCTGAAAAATATTGGTTGCTTCAATTGCCAGCGGACTATCCATATATACATCAAACTCACGGTCAATTAAATGATCCTGTTTAATCTTCCGGATAAAATATAATATTTCCTGTGTTCTGCCAACTGCAAAGGAAGGAATCACAACATTACCACCACGGTTAAACGTCCTTTCAAATATCCTGACAAGCTCTGTTACATAATCCGGCGTACCACCGTGGCTTCTGTTACCATAGGTAGATTCCATAACAACGTAATCCGCATCGGACGTATACTGCGGATTTTTCACAATCGGCTTGTTCATATTTCCGATATCGCCGGAAAATACCATCTTGCGGGCTTCTCCGTCTTCCTCTGCCCACACTTCAATACTGGCAGAACCTAACAGATGTCCGACATCACGGAACCGGATTTTAATACCTTCATCTAACTGGATAATATCCTCATAGGCACAGCCTACGAATTGCTTCATAACGTTAATTGCCGCTTCAATATCATACAGTGGAACAAATTCCTTTAACGTACCGTTGGAACGTTTTGCCTTACGGTTGCGCCATTCTGCCTCAAACATCTGAATGTGTGCGCTGTCTTTTAACATAATCTCGCACAGCTGCACCGTCGGCTCTGTCGTATAGACCTTTCCACGGAATCCGTTCACATACAGAAGCGGTATCAGTCCCGAATGGTCAATATGTGCATGTGTAAGCAATACATAATCTACGTCAGATGCAGGAACCGGCAGTTCCTGATTCTCATAAACATCATTGCCCTGTTCCATGCCACAATCGATAAGGATATTTTTCCCACATGCCTGTAAGAAATGACAACTGCCTGTTACTTCATGATCTGCCCCTAAAAATGTCAACCTCATAACCTTACCTCTTTTCTGCTGCTTTTGCAGCTTTTCTCGTACATAGCTTACTAATATACTATCATAATTTGGTTATTTTGACAATATTTTATCGAATCCAAGGCGTGTTTTTTCACTTTTCCCACAAAATTTAAAAATTGCAAGAAAACAGAAGACCGTATTCCTATTTTCCATAGAACTGTCATTGCCGTTACTTCTTATATTAAAATGTCATCCAGCTTCTTTTTCGGCACATGCTGTACCTGATTGTCATCACGGTAGTAATGAATGTCGCCATCTCCCGCAATATCTTCCAATACCACTTCTTCTTTTGGATATCCCAGTGCAATGCACAAATCCACCTTATAGCCCTCCGGCAGATTTAAAACAGCAGCAAGCTTTTCTTTCCGGATATTTCCGATAAAACAGCCGCCAAGCCCCTGCTCTGTCGCCGCAAGCAGAATGGTCTGACCCGCAATGCCTTCATCCCACTGCGGATTTACATCCTGCGGTGTCACCATAATAATATATGCTGATGGACGTTCCTCTGCTACCGGACCGTCCCAGTCCTTATAATAGCCTGCCCAGCCAAGACAGTCGTATACACGGCTGTTTGTTTCATCATCACACACAAGACGGTATTGAAGCGGCTGTCTGTTTGCCGCAGACGGTGTATTCCTTGCAATATCCACCAATTCCCGCAGTGTCTTTTCATCAATCTTTTTCTCACCGTAAAATCTTCTGTAAGACCGGTTCTTTAATGCTAATTCTCTAATCATATTAATCCTCATTTCCGCAGGCATTTTTCTATTAATTCATCGCTTTTTTCAGCCACCGACCGCTTAAAAATCTGCCCGAAAAGATTACGGAGCGGATAGACCAGTCTGCGAACATACCAATCCAGACTGCCATTGGTCCCATGCCAAATGCTTTTACAAGAAAGATACAAAGGGCAACCCTGCAACACCACATCGTAGTTACGGAAACTATCATTGAAAAGCGGACATCTCCTGCGGCACGCAGTCCGTATGCAGGTACAAATGAAAGCACCCAGGCAACCGGTTTTACAATCGTAATTGCCGCAATCATCTGCATACACAGTGCTGCGCTTTCCGCTTCCATGCCTGCTATAAGCGTAACCGGGTGTGCCGCCGCATAAACCAGCAGACACGATATCGTCAGTCCCACTTCCGCAATGACGGTTAATTTTACCATATAGTATTTTGCTTCTTTATAATGTTTCGCTCCGATACACTGTCCGACCACGGTCATCAATCCGATTCCCGTACCAATACCGAATACGCCGTTGACATTTTCAAAGATATTTGTCATCGCCTGTGCCGCAATCGCTGTCGTACCCATGGTTGATACGGTAGACTGGATTGCCAGCTTACCAAACTGGAACATACCGTTTTCCACACCGGACGGAATACTGATTGCCAGAATCTGACAAATCAGGTTCTTTTCAGGACGGATTTTAAAATAGTGGTCTAAAACAATCATCTGATTTTTACGTCTTAACAGTACAAAAATGATAACCATGCACAACACTCTCGACAGCAGTGTCGATAATGCCGCACCGGCAACACCCATATTCATGCCGAAAATAAAAACGGCATTTCCGGCAATATTTAAAACATTCGTGCCTGCCGCCACAAACATCGGCAGCTTGGCATTGCTCTCCGCCCTGAAAAACGCCGCACCCGCATTAAACAGTGCCAGAAACGGATATGAAACCACCGTAATCAGGAAATAAATCATTGCATTTTCCATAACCTCCGGTTCAATCGCACCGAAAACCACCTGCAGTAACGGCACACGGAATATCAATCCGAATACCATAATCGCCACGGAAATGATAAAAACAGTCAACACAACCTGTCGTGCCGCACGGTTACAGCCGTTCCTGTCTTTCGCCCCGATAAATCTTGAGCAGACAATGGCAGCCCCCGCCGCCATTGCCGAGAACACCTGAATGACAAGATTATTGATAGAATCCACCAGCGATACCGCCGAAATCGCCGCACTGCCTACATTGCTGACCATAACGGTATCCACCATTCCCATAAAGGAATTTAAAATCTGTTCTATAATAATCGGTAACAGCAATGCAAATAATGCCCTGTTGTCAAACATAAGCTTGTTTTCTTTTCCATTCTCCCTCTCTGCTTCTGCTCTTAACTTCCGAAACATATTTTCTCCTCGTTTTAATCCTGTACGTAATGTGCAAAAAAGTCCTTCATTCGTGTGCAGGCTTCCGTCAGCGTATCCACATCCGGCAGATAGACAATTCTGAAATGATCCGGTGTATTCCAGTGGAAACCGCCGCCGTGCGTTACCAGAATTTTTTTCTCCTTTAAGAAATCCAGCGCAAATTTCTCATCATCTTTAATATGAAACTTTTTCATATCCATTTTCGGGAAAATGTAAAATGCCGCTTCCGGTTTTACCGCGCTCACACCCGGAATATCATTTAACGCATTGTAAATGTATTCACGCTGTTCATACACCCTGCCTCCCGGCTCTAACATTTCTTTGGTCGAATCCAGCATCTCCAGTGCCTTTGGAATAACGGACTGTGTCGGTACATTTGCACAAAGGCGCATGGATGATAACAGGTTAATGCCCTCAATATAGCCCTTTGCACGGCTCTTGTCGCCGCTGATACACATCCAGCCGCAGCGGTAGCCCGCAATCAGATGGGACTTTGAAAGTCCGTTAAAGCTGACAACACATAAATCCGGCGCCAGTGAAGCAATGGAAATGTGCTGTTTGCCATCCATCACAAGTCGGTCATAGATTTCATCGGCAAAAATCAGCAGTTCATGCTCCCTTGCCAGTTCTACAATCTGCTCTAAAATTTCCTTTGGATATAATGCACCGGTCGGATTGTTCGGATTGATAATAACAATGCCTTTTGTCTTATCCGTAATTTTTTTACGCATATCCGTGATATCCGGATACCAGTTAGACTGTTCATCGCACAGGTAATGCACCGCTTTTCCGCCCGCAAGCGTAACCGATGCCGTCCACAGCGGGTAATCCGGTGACGGAACAAGTACTTCATCGCCGTTGTCAAGCAATCCGTTCATAGACAGTGTAATCAGCTCACTGACACCGTTTCCCGTATAAATGTCATTGACACCGACATTCGGGATATTTTTCTTTTTGCAGTATTCCACAATCGCCTGTCTGGATTTTAACAAGCCCCTGGAATCCGAATAGCCTTCCGCATTTTCCAGATTACCGCGCATCATGTCTACCAGCTCCTGTGGTGCTTTAAAACCAAACGGTGCCGGATTTCCGATATTTAATTTTAAAATTTCAACGCCCTGCTCAATCATGCGGTTGGCTTCGTCCATGACCGGACCTCTGATGTCATAACAAACGTTGTCTAATTTTGATGATTTTGCAAATGTTCTCATTTTCTTTACGCCTTTCTTTTCATCATTCATTTTCCGGTGTCTTAAAAATTAATTCGATATCTGTAAATGTCACATCGGCATTTCTTGAAACAAACATTCCCGCATAAACGTGTTCTGCATCAATGCTGGTCAGCTGGAAGTCAAATCCGCCTGTTATGGTCTGTTCTTTGCCGAAGGTGCAGGCATATCCGTCCTGTGTGCTTTCTATCTGAAGTTCAACGACATCGCCCGGTTTGTATGCTCTGGTGCAGATTCCACCCTTCACCAGTTCACCGCTTTTTCTTGCAAAGCAGTTCCAGCACTGCGCCCCATGTGTCAGCAAAAGCGGTGCCGCCGCTACATAATCTCCTAAAATATCCGCCGTCGTTTTATCCACATAACAGTCATCACGCACCATTAATCCAAAGGATACCTGATCATTTAAAAAATAATCGTGAATTACGGCTTTTGCCCGCAGAATAAACGGTCTGTCCGCCGGGATTTTTTTATAATACATCGCAATGCCGTCCGATACTGCCGCGATCTTTCCGCAGTTATTTTTGACTGCAATATGTACTGCATTTTCACCTGCCGGTTCTAACACAAAATGCTCTTTGGACACTTCTTCAAGCACATCGCCGAATACCGTACCCGAAAAGCCTGCCGCATCTTCCCAGAAACGGCTCTTTGGTAAATCCGAGGTAAATACAACCGGGTGATATTCAGGATTGGATACTAAATATTTACTACGGTCTAAGACTTCTTTTTCATCCGTATCCAAAATGTGTTCGGAAAGCCCTGCCACCTGCTGATTCTTTACTTCATTCAGACAAAGACACGCATTGACCCTTGCACCCCATACATTGGTGTGCGTATTATCCACGCTTGCCGCTTTATCAGACGTCCACGCATGTAAATACACCGTTTCGTCTTTTCCGAGTGTTTCATAAAGTGCCTTTGTCATCTTTGTCATATCCACAACCGGAAGCCCCAGTGTTTTTCCAAGTTCCCGGACTGCCTGCGGATAATCTCCGCCCGGATACGTGCCAAAATCCTGTGTCACATGCAGATCCTGCGCATTCCATTCACCGGTTTTTGTTCTTCTGACAATCGGTGTGCATAAAATCACCTGACAGCCGGCTTTCTGTGCCGGTACAATATAATTATCATATAAAGATGCCGCAAATGAACCTGCCGTTTTATAGTCCCCCCGTGCTGAGGTGAAACGGGCTTCTTCCGTCTTTTCATCATTGTGTCCGAAGCCAATCAGCAAAAAGTCGCCTTTCTGCATACCGCCCGTCAATTCTTTATACTGTGGCTCTGTCGTATAGCTTTTACTGCTCCGCCCCGACAGTGCAATATTTTTCACTTCAACCGCATCATCTAAATACGCCGCCAGCTTTGTTCCGTATCCGTACCTCGGATAGTAATATTTATCGTTAAAACTGCTTAATGTTGAATCTCCGATAACCCATAAAACTTTTTTTCTTTCTTTCATGCTGTTCTCCAATTCCGCAGGCATTTCTGCTAATATGATTCATATATTCTACCACCGACATATCACACATTTCAATAGTCAATTGACCCGACTTTTGTGTATAATTCATTTTGTTTTTACATAGATTTATAAAAATATAACTGACCTGCCTGCCAAAGGAGATTTATGTGCGGAATAGCCGGATTTTTCGATGCTGACGCATCTTTTTTATCAAATGAATAACAATATCAGATACTGCTTGCAAAAATGGGAAGGACTTTAAAACACCGCGGACCGGATGCCTCCGGCACACTGCTCTGCAACCGGTGCGGACTGGCACACCGCCGCCTTTCAATTATTGATATTACGGGCGGCGCACAGCCGATGTCAAAAATTTATTCGGACTACCACTATCACATTGTATACAATGGTGAAATTTATAATACAGATGATTTACGTCACAAACTCACCACCCTCGGGGTTCATTTTAAAACCACTTCAGACACGGAGGTTTTACTGCTGGGTTTCATTCACTTTGGACCGTCTTTTATTCAGGACGTGGATGGCATTTTTGCACTTGCCGTTTATGATGAACGCCACGAAACGCTGACACTATTTCGCGACTGCTTCGGTGTAAAGCCGCTTTTTTACACACAGACCGGAAACACTTTCGTTTTTGCTTCCGAATTAAAGGGACTTTTTTGCTATCCCGGCATTGCACCCGCTGTTGACAGTAACGGACTGAATGAAATTTTTTCCTTAGGTCCTGCCCACACGCCCGGCTGTGGTATCTATAAAAATGTGCATGAGGTTCTGCCGGGTTCTTATTTAAGTGTTTCGCGTGCCGGTGTCCGAGAAACGACCTATTTCCGGCTGGAATCCCACCCACATGAAGATTCCTACGAAACAACCATTGCAACTGTCCGTGAACTGCTCACCGGTGCAATCCGCCGCCAGATGATTTCCGATGTTCCTATCTGCACTTTCCTTTCCGGAGGAATTGATTCCAGTCTGGTATCTTCCGTATGCGCAGGGGAGTTAAAAAAAGAAGGAAGACAGTTAAAGACCTTTTCCTTTGACTTTACGGACAATGAGAACTATTTTCAATCAAACAGTTTCCAGCCTTCCATGGATAAACCGTATGCCGCAAAAATGGCTTCTTATTTAAACAGTCATCATACTTATCTGGAATGTACCAACCAGACACAGGCGGATTATCTTCTGCGTTCCGTAAAAGCGCACGACCTGCCGTGCATGGCAGACATTGATTCCTCGCTTCTTTATTTCTGCGAGCAGGTAAGTCACACGCACAAGGTTGTACTAACCGGTGAATGTGCCGATGAGGTATTCGGCGGCTATCCGTGGTTTCACCGGGAATCCATGTTAGACTGTGGCACTTTCCCATGGACACCGACCCTCGCCCCGCGGAAATCACTTTTAAATGCGGATTTTGCAAATACCCTGCGTATGGAAGACTATGTAAAAAATGCCTATGACCGCGCTGTCAGTGAAGTCGATATTCTCCCTATGGAAAATGAAACAGAAACGAGCCGCCGCCGTATCGGCTACTTAAGTATCAGATTTTTTATGCAGACACTGTTAAACCGCATGGACAGAACCAGCATGAACACGGGACTGGAAGCGCGTGTGCCGTTTGCCGACAAAAAGCTTGTTTCCTACGTTTTTAACATCCCGTGGGAAATGAAAGCAAAAGGCGGACTGGTTAAAAATATTCTGCGCCAGTCTGCCGTGGGACTGCTGCCGGATGAAATTTTGTTCCGCAAAAAAAGTCCGTATCCCAAAACCTACAATCCGTACTATGAGAATCTGCTGTCTGCCCGCTTAAAAGAAGTACTATCCGACGGAAGCAGTCCGCTCCTGCCGCTCCTTGACCGCACCGCCGTACAGAAGTTTTTAGACAATCCGAAAGACTACGGTCAGCCGTGGTACGGACAACTGATGGCCGGTCCGCAGATGACTGCCTATCTGTTGCAGATTCACTACTGGCTGACAGAGTACCATGTGACGATTTTATAGAATGATTTAATAAAGAAAATTAATTTTGACACAGTGAAATGTACCTGTTAAATATCTGTCAAACGGTTTAAAAATGTTTAAATGTCCCGGTCAAAGTGTTAAACGCACGTTTTTTAAAGAGCGCACGCTGACACTTTGACCGGGACATTTTTTATTCTTTGCAACCCTTTTGGGGTTAATTTTCCTGTTTATTTCCCTGTCAAAACGGCGAAGCGATGACCGGCTGTATCTGTTTTCCCTGCAAAGCCGCTTCAATTGTATCCGGTATCTTTTCCACATGTGCTATCATGGAATGGTGCTTCTTTTCATAGTTATCCTGTCCAAACGGCACAAAATAAATATTTTTAATATTCATGCCGAGCGCATCGTTGGTAGAAATTGAAATCACCAGTGGCTTTTCATTGCGCAGATGTGCTTTTGCTGCCATTAACACGGGCGTATCGGTAATGCCCGCTGCAAGCTTGGCAATCGTATTTCCGGTGCAAGGTGCAATCACCAGCGCATCCAGACTGCTTTTTGGTCCAATCGGTTCTGCTTTTGCAATGGTATCAATGACCTGCTCTCCTGTAATCTCACAGATTTTTTTGCGGAAATCTTCTGCTTTGCCAAACCGTGTATCCATATGTTGTACATTTTCGGAAAAAATAGGAATTACTCTCATTCCCGATGCTGTCAGTGTTTTGATGACACCTGTCATTTTATCAAAGGTGCAAAACGAGCCTGTTATGGCTATACCGATGGTCTTCTTTTCCATGCCGATTCTGCCTTTCTTTAATTGATATGTTGTTCAATGACTTTCATTAAAACTTCCGCCGAGCGCTTCGGCGCATATTTGCCCGGCAGACCGAGTGCCTGTACCGCATTAATTTTATTTGCCCGGCAATACTCAAAATCCGTTCCTCCGGGTCTGGAAGCGATGTCTATAATCGTCACTTCACCGCTTACATTTTCAAGTTCCTTAGACGTCAGCACTTTTTTAGGAACAGTATTAAAAATATACGCATACTCTTTTCCGTATTTCTGCAAATGCGGCAGTAACGGGAATGGCACGCTGTCAAATCCAAAAGCTTCCGCCTGTGCGCGTGCGCTTTCCTTTCGCTCTGCCACGGTCACACGGCTGTACATGCGCATGAGCCGGTCTGCCAGTACTTTTCCGCATCGTCCGTATCCTATTAAAAGACTTTTTGCACCGCACAGATTGATTGCACTGTGAAGAATCGCTTCCGCAACCGCACCTTCTGCCGTTGCCACCGCATTATGATACGCCGTGTCATCTTCCTGCATATACTCAACAAACTCCGGCACATTTTCCACAAAATTTTGTCCGGTTTCTTTTTTGGGCAGGTTACAGCCGAAAATGAACTGTCCTCCATGCACGGAATCCGCCACCTGGTCATAATACGCCCTGCTGTCCGAAACCGGCAGAAGTACCGCATCATACTCTGCCGCATCAACCGGTGTCAGTGTCTGAATCCATTCTGTATGATGTCCCTGCTGTTCTAACATTTCTTTTAAATATTGCTGTCTGACATCGGTGCCCATCAGCAAAAATTTCTTTTTCATATGCGCCTCCCATTTCCCTATAATTTATCCTATGCCATAAGACCTGTCCTTGATTATACGCGCTTGAATTCCTTTCGGAAATAGGTTATACTATAATATAATTATTTTTACATTTTATATAGTTTTATAAAATGTTGTGGAGGGATTTTACATATGTCAATTACGGCTAAAGAATTAGCAAAACAACTGGGGCTTTCGCCGACCGCTGTATCCAAT
>ENA-UOJA01002661-UOJA01002661.1-human-gut-metagenome-genome-assembly--contig:-C19-NODE-2661-length-11748-cov-5.508424_pt1 | contig 11748 bp, 10 predicted proteins | sample MGYA00242337_ERZ723884 | MGnify/ENA metagenome assembly ERZ723884
GGCAGCTCTGTGCATTTGGTGTGCCATTTTTTTTGTGCAGAGGAATGGGAGCAGGGATGGACTGATGGTGGTTGTAACTGTAGATGGAGAGGAATATTACAGCAGCCTGCTGGCGGGGGAAAATCAGCAGGCAGAAAGAAGGGAGATAGACATAGATGGTCACAACAAGGTGGTCATCACAGATGGGGAGGTATGGATGGAGGAGGCGGACTGCCCGGACAAGCTGTGTGTATCGCAGGGGAAGATAAGCAGGTCGGGACAGACGATTATATGTCTGCCGAATAAGATTATGGTGACGATTAAAGGGGGAAAGCGCGAGTATGACGGCATTGCGCAATGATGGACAAAAAGCGGCTCCGGCAGGTTACAGAGAGCTGGAAGGTGATAAGCGGACGAAAGATGATAAGCGGACGAAAGATGATAAGGGTAACACTGAATCAGCCCAAAAGAACCGTCCACATGGCGCCCGCGGCATCGCCTTCTGCGGCATGTTCACTGCAGTGGCAATCGTGATGGGTTACATAGAGAGCTTTATAGTGATACCGGGGCTGCTGCCGGGCATGAAGCTCGGGCTTGCCAACTGTGTCATACTTTTTGTGCTTATGGGATACGGATTTGGGAGTGCGGCGTTTGTGAGCCTTGTCCGGATAATAGCTGTGAACAGCCTGTTTGGGAACATGACTGCCGCAGTATTTTCGCTTGTGGGAGCGGCGCTAAGTATACTTGTCATGAGCCTGTTGAAAAAGAGCGGGCGTTTTTCGATGGTGGGTATAAGCCTTGCGGGAGGCGTGGCGCATAATCTGGGACAGGTGCTTGTGGCGATGATTATATTTGAGAATGTGGGGATGTTCTGTTATTTTCCGGCACTGATTGTGACCGGCATTGCGGCAGGAGTGTTTGTGGGTATTCTGGCAGGGCTTGTGTACGCTAAGGTTCAAAGGCATTTATAGAATATATGATGTAAAATGAAGCCCCGCAATCTATCTATATTATTTATAGAGAGATTGCGGGGAATGCTATGCACGATTGTGCCTTTTCATATCTATATATTCAAGCTGATATCATGTGCTGAAAGCATATTATGTTGATATGCTTATAAACTTAATGCATCAGAAATTTCCGAAAAATCGATGAACAGATCGTCATATATATTCACCTTGATAACTGAGTCGAAAGGGTACTGGACGCTCACTATATTATTTTCAAAAAAATTCACTGTGATGATTTTTCTTTTTGAATCTACAATCCAATATTCGCGGACTCCATATTTCTTATAATAATAAAGCTTTCTGATGTAGTCATCGGATGAATTGCCGGGTGAGGCGATTTCAATTATGAAGTCGGGAGCACCGTTACACCGCTTTTCGTCTAATTTATTTTTGTCACAGACAACCATGATGTCCGGTTGAACAATTGTAAGCGGGGTGTCGGACAGCTTGACATCGAAGGGGGCAGTGAATACACTGCATTGCCCCTTTTTGTTCTTGATATAATTAAAAATGATATTTGATAATTGCATTGATAGTGCCTGGTGTATCTGCGATGGACCAGCCATATTATACACAGTGCCTTCAAATACTTCTACTCTTTTATCTTCGGGTAAAGCCTCGTACTGTGTAAGGGTTATTAATTCAGGCTTAAGCTGTGAAGCAGGGGTCATAATGTACACTTCCTTTCGATTCGTCATACAGATTAAGATATTCAATGTGGATTATCGGCAAAATTCGTTGCGTAAATCTATGCTCAGTAATGTGTTCAGATAAATATATTTTATCAGAGAATCTATAAGGCTGCAATAAAGATATTGCGTAAAAGTGCGGAAAAGCTGCAAATCAATATGTTATATCCCCGCCGGCTGCTTATACAGAAGAAGCACGGCGTAGGAATGTTTTTATGCTTTCCTGAGTGAAAACAGAACATAATAACAGTTTTTTAAATCCCATAGTTGCAAAACAAATGTTTTGAGGTTATTATATAAACAAGTGTTTTGGTAAGTCTTAATTGAAAATATTGAATTTGAAAGGATTTTTATTATATGAAGGGCGAGGTTTTCCAGTTATGCAGCGTGATTACGGCTGCTAAGAATGCATTGAATACACAGACATTTATACAGTATGAACCACTCAGCTATGAGCGTGGAACGGTTTTTCAGTTCGTTCCTGAGGTAGAAGGACAGAAGGGTGAGATGATTGAAGGCGTTGACAGCTGGTATGCAAGATGCGTGTATAATGGAATGGAGGATGTCAAGATATTGGCGCCTACAGCGGTTAAGGACAGAAGAGTTCTCGGCTTCGTGAATACATCCCAGAATATCATGCTGTGCTTTTACCCTGATGATGTGATTCATATGTGGATGCCAAGGTGGGTCATGGACAAGGACAGAAAGGGCTGGCACATTATATACACTGAGAAGATATGGGAGAATCACCCGGCAGGTAAGCCTGAATACAAGGATAACACTGAGATTTTTAAGGCGGCACTTGCGGAAATCAGCAGGTTTTCCAAGGAACTCGGCTTTGAGGGCTGGTCTAATGTATTTAACCGCTCCATTGCCATGTTAGAAGGCGGCTTTGATTATGCCGCCGATGATGAGAAGATTATCGAGGAGTTTAAGAAGAAGGGACGCAGCATGCCGCCTAGAAGCCATCTTGAGCTTCCGGGACATAACAGGGATTTATTTGAGGCAGCCTCCAATGCAGATGTATTCGGCAGCATGGGCTCATGGAATGACGGACCGGCTGCAAAGGCAGCAACAGAAGGAAAGCTGGAGGAGTATAATAAGCTTTCCGATATGCTCTTCAATCAGATTGCACTTGCGGTAATGTATGCAATCAACCAGTGGTAGGAAAAGAATATGATATCATATATTAAGGGTGAGCTTGTGGAGCTTACAGAGAATGCCATCGTGCTTGACCATGATGGCATGGGCTTTTTAATAATGATGCCGGCTTCCATCCTTTCGAAGCTTCCGGCGATAGGAAGTGAGCTTAAGGTACATACATATCTGTATGTCAAGGAGGATGCGCTTGACTTATATGGATTTTTGACAAAGGATGACCTTAAGGTGTTCAGGCTTCTTATAACAGTGAGCGGTATAGGCCCTAAGGGTGCGCTTGCCATATTGTCAACAATGTCGCCTGATGATTTGAGATTTGCTGTGCTTGCCGGGGATTCTAAGACAATATCCAAGGCACCGGGAATAGGAAGCAAGACCGCCCAGAAGCTTATCATAGAGCTGAAGGACAAGCTTAAGATAGAGGATGTGCTTGATGGCGGGGCGGACGGAGGCTATGAGCCGCAGAGTGATATGGGTGATACGGCTGCAGCGGAGGCGGTCAGGGCACTCACCGCATTAGGATATTCCTCCGCAGATGCCACAAGGGCGGTAAGGCAGGTGGACGGCGGGGCTGATATGGATTCGGAAGCACTGCTTAAGGCTGCACTTAAGAAGCTGGCATTTATGTAAGACCTTCATGCTTAAGCTGGAGGTTCATGGAAGGGAGTAACTTTTAATGGAAAAGAGGATGATTTCCACCGAATTTACGGAAGAGGATATGCCTATAGAGTCGAGTCTTCGTCCGATGGCACTGGCGGATTATATCGGCCAGGAAAAGGTGAAAAAGAATCTTAAGGTATATATAGAAGCAGCAAAGAGCAGGCAGGAGCCGCTTGACCATTGTCTTTTCTACGGACCGCCGGGACTTGGAAAGACAACCATAGCGGGAGTTATCGCTAATGAGATGGGGGTGCATCTTAAGGTGACCTCCGGACCTGCGATAGAGAAGCCGGGGGACATGGCTGCGATACTAAGCAATCTTCAGGAGGGTGACTTGCTCTTTGTGGATGAGATACACCGTCTTAACAGGCAGGTTGAGGAGGTACTCTACCCTGCTATGGAGGATTTCGCGATAGACATTATGATTGGAAAGGGCTCACAGGCGCGTTCGATAAGGCTTGATCTGCCTAAGTTCACACTGGTAGGAGCTACCACAAGGGCGGGACTTCTGACAGCGCCGCTCAGGGATCGTTTCGGTGTGATATGCAAGATGGATTTTTACACTGAGAGCGAGCTTAAGAAGATTATACTGCGTTCCGCAAATGTGCTTGCGATAGAGATTGATGATGAGGGAGCCACAGAGATGGCACGCAGGTCGCGGGGAACACCGCGTCTTGCCAACAGGCTGTTAAAGAGAGTACGTGATTTTGCACAGGTGCAGTATGACGGAAAGATAGATTATGAGGTCGCGAGAGCTTCACTTGACAGGATGGAGGTCGATAAGATGGGACTTGACAGAAGTGACCGCCTTATTTTAACCACCATTATGGAGAAGTTCGCGGGCGGACCTGTAGGGCTTGACACGCTGGCGGCGGCCATAGGTGAGGATGCGGGAACGATAGAGGATGTCTATGAGCCTTATCTTATACAGAACGGCTTCATCAACCGTACTCCTAAGGGAAGGGTTGCGACACAGCTGTGCTATAAGCATTTTGGAATAGAAGAGTAATGGATTGGAATGTTGCAGGTATGGAGAATATAAGGATTATTGCACATATTTATACTGATTTCGATGAGAAATTCGGCATTCCAAGGCAGAGCGGTATCGTAAAGCAGTGCCGTGGGAGAATAGTGTTTGAACCGGAATACCGCAATGAGGAGGCTCTTTCAGGGATTGAAGGATACTCACATCTGTGGCTTATCTGGAAGTTCTCCGAGAGTGTCAGACAGGACTGGAGCCCGACAGTGCGTCCGCCGAGGCTTGGAGGAAATAAGAGAGTGGGCGTGTTCGCGACACGTTCGCCGTTCAGACCTAACCCTATGGGGCTGTCGAGTGTACGGCTTGAGGAGGTTATTGCCGACAGTACCGATGGACCGCAGCTTATCGTATCAGGGGTTGATATGCTTAACAAAACTCCTATTTACGATATCAAGCCATACCTGTCATACACTGATTCGCACCCTGAGGCTGTGTGCGGCTTTGCGGATGAGGTTAAGGATTACCGGCTCGAGGTTGTGATTCCTGAGAATGTATCAGCTAAGCTTGGGAAAAGCTGTTGTGATGAGCTGAGAGAGCTGCTTGCACAGGACCCAAGACCGGGGTACAGGCATGATGAATCCGCCGATGATTTATCAAAGATATATGGTATGAATTTTTCGGGACACAATATCAGGTTCTCCGTAAGGAAAAGAATACTCACAGTGATTTCATGTGATGACAACTGGACATTATAGATAGAAGTGTGCTATACTGGATAAGTATTTGTGATATTTACCTGTAAGAGTATTTTAGTTCGGGACAGCTTAGCAGATACTATAAGGATAAGGAGTGGATTGTATGCCAGCGAAGAACGAAGCAGAAGTGGCTATTGGCGGCAAGGTTATTACACTTAGTGGATATGAGAGCCGTGAATATATACAGAAGGTAGCAGCATACCTGGACAATAAGTTAGATGAACATAAGAAGATGGAATCCTATAACAGACTTCCGCTGGAATTTCAGAACATTATGATCCAGCTGAATATAGCGGATGAGTTTTTTAAGGCTAAGAATATGGCGGATACTCTTAAGGGTGATCTTGAGAGCAAGGACAAGGAAATTTATGATCTCAAGCATGAGCTTATCACCCTGCAGGCTAAGGCTGATAAGCAGGCGGAGGAGATTGCGCAGCTTAAGAAGGATGCACAGGATTACGAGAGCATGATTATTGGACTTGAGGCACAGAAGGATACGAAGAAGCAGTAATTAAAGGGGGGATTTCCGTATGGAAGCCCCTTTTATAGTTTACAGGATTGTGAAAGGATTAATATGATTGATATGGGAAACAGAGAGGTTCTTGCACCGGCAGGAACCTATGAGTGCTTCCGTGCCGCAATCAATGCAGGAGCGGATGCGGTGTATCTTGGAGGAAGCATGTTTGGTGCGAGGGCTTTTGCGGGGAATTTTGAGGAGGCTGAGCTTATAAAGGCTATCCGCACAGCACACTTGTATGGCAGGAAGGTGTATCTCACGGTAAACACTCTTTTAAGAAATGATGAGCTTGAGAAGCTTGTCCAATATGTGAAGCCCTACTATGAGGAGGGGCTTGACGCTGTTATCGTGCAGGATTATGGGGTATTTGCGGTCTTAAGGGAGGCGTTTCCGGGGCTTGACCTTCATGCCAGCACGCAGATGACGATTACGGGAAAATATGGTGCACAGCTTTTAAAGGACATGGGTGCCGCGCGTGTTGTACCTGCGCGCGAGCTTTCTGCTAAGGAGATAAGGGATATATATGATAACGTCGATGTTGAGATAGAGAGCTTTGTCCATGGCGCATTATGCTATTGCTACTCAGGACAATGTCTGCTCAGCAGCATGATAGGCGGAAGAAGCGGCAATCGCGGCCGCTGCGCACAGCCCTGCCGTCTTACCTACAGCGCGAACGGAATAATTGAGAAATATCTTTTAAGCCCGAAGGATATGTGTACAATAGAGGCAGTTCCGGATATTCTTGATGCGGGTGTGTACTCCTTGAAGATTGAGGGAAGAATGAAGAGTCCCGAATATGTTGCAGGAGTGTCCTACGCTTACAGAAAATATGTGGATATGTACCTTGAAAAGGGGCGTGACGGCTACAGGGTCGAAGAGCAGGATATCAGACAGTTGATGGATCTGTACAACAGAGGTGGCTTCTGCAAGGGATATTACTATGCACAGAACGATAAGTCCATGATGACCTTCGACAGACCGAATCATCAGGGAATCGTCATCGGAAATATCAAAAACGGGGAGCTTATCCTGTCACAGGAGGTGAATCCGGGTGATGTGCTTGAGTTCCCGGATGGAAGCGAATACACGACACCGACAGGGAAAAAGAGCGGAAGGCTTGCATTGCCTAAGGGAGTCCTTAAGAATCCTAAGAATGGTGCGGCTGTCTACAGGACGAGGAACAATGAGCTTCTAGGGCAGCTTCGGGCAGGATATATTGACAATGATATCAAAATTCCGGTCCGGATGGAGATATTCTTAAAGTCCGGTGAGAGAGCATGCCTGAAGCTGCTCTCCGGGGACAAGGAGCTTGTTGTGTATGGCGATGTGCTGGAGCCTTCCGACAAGCGCCCGGCTGTGAGGGAGGATGTCGTAAAGCAGCTAAAGAAGCTTGGAGGGACAGCATTCTCAAGCGATGAAGGGAGCATTGTGACAGATATACAGGGAAGCCCTTTTGTTCCGGTCAGGCTGTTGAATGACCTGAGAAGAAATGCGCTTGAGGAGCTGGAAAGCATGCTCTTATCAGGCTATAAGAGAAATCATGAATATATGAAGGTTCAGGCTTCGATGACTGCAGGGGTATTAGAAGCTGATGCTGCACAGTGTAATGCAGCCTGTGAGGCGGGATTGACGGAGCGCAGGGATTACTCGGAGGGGCAGCATGACATCACTGTGCAGGTGATGAATAAGGAACAGCTTGAGACAGTATTAAGAACAGCTCATAACAACGTGTCGAGAATATATATATCAACCGAGCTTTCAGGCATAGACGGAGCTATAATGATGAAGGGGATGGTTGATGAATATAATGCCGGCATTTCCGCCAATAATAGGAAAATAGAAGTCTATATGGCAATGCCGTATATTTTCAGGGACAGGGCGGTAACGCTTTTTGAAAGGAAGCTTGAGGATGTCAAGGCAGCAGGCTTCGACGGTATGCTCATAAGAAGCCCTGATGAGCTTGGCTATATAAGGGAAAAGGGCTTGTACGAGCTGTATGCGGGCAGAGTGGTGGCTGATTATAACGTGTATACCTACAATAAGGCGGCATTTGATGAGTATATCAGGCTTGGCATACATGATTTTACCCTTTCGGAGGAGCTGAACGCAGGACAGCTGAGGGGGCTGTGCCGTTCTGTCCAGGATAGGAATATTTACCTGGAAAAGCTGGTGTACGGCTACCTCCCGCTTATGGTTACGGCAGGCTGCACCTTAAAGTATACTTCTAAGGACAAGCCGTGCGGCAGACCGGGCGTATATTATCTCACGGACAGAAAGGGTAAGCAGCTCGCGGCACTCAACAGCTGCAGCTATTGTTATAATCTTATATACAACAGTGTTCCGGAGTATCTGCTTGACAAGCCGGATGAGATAAGGAATATGGGAGTGGAGGCACTCAGGCTGTCTTTTTCCATAGAAGGTGCCGATGAGGTCGAAAATATTATGAAAATGAATGCCGACAGTGTTAAAGCCTACACCAGAGGTCATTATAACAGAGGAGTAGATTAAGTGATAAATATAGTAACTGCCGTCTCAAAATACGTTTTTATATTGCTGTGGGCTGTTTTCTGCCTGCACGGATTTTTGGGACATGTCTTTTATAAAAAGAGGCGTGAACAGGGGAAGCAGAGAAAAGGAATAATTCAGATTATAATAGTCATCTGTATGACAGTGCTTGGGAATGTTATTCTCTTTATGAACAGGCAGGATTTTCTGTTTATCGTGTTTTTGTTCATGGAGCTGTTTTATTTCTTTTTCCTGCTCAATATATTTCCTATGATTTATAAGAGGTGTAACAGGATTCTTCTGAATGACATGGCATTTCTTATGTGTACGGGAATGCTGATGCTGGCAAGACTTGACACGGATAAGCTTATCAGACAATATCTGCTGATATGGGCAGGTACATTTGTGCTGATGCTGGTGCCGGTCATAGTGGAAAAGCTGCATTTTCTGATTAAGCTTGATGTGCTGTACTGTGTTGCCGGAATTGTCCTGTTGGGCGTGGTGTTCGTACTTGGCAATACGGTGTACGGTGCTAACCTTTCGATAAATATAGGAGGCTTTTCGCTTCAGCCGTCGGAGTTCGTCAAGCTTACATACGTGATGTTTATTGCGTGTATGCTCCGCGGTGAGAAAGCATTTGGCAGAATTGTAATCACGTCGATGTGCGCGGCGGCGCATGTGCTTATCCTGGTTGCTTCTAATGACCTTGGTGCGGCGCTGATTTTCTATGTCACTTATATTGTCATGCTCTATGATGCCACACATAAGCACAGATATCTTGTCATGGGCGGTTTATGTGCGGTACTGGCAGGTGTGGGAGCGTATTTTGTTATATCCCATGTCAGGGTCAGGGTTGATGTATGGCTTGCTCCGTTCAAATATATAGATGGCAAGGGCTATCAGCTAGTACAGTCCATTTTCGCAATCGGAAATGGAGGCTGGTTCGGAACAGGGCTTACCAAGGGACTTCCGGGTTCTATTCCTGTAGTCACAAAGGATTTTATTTTCCCTGCGATTTCAGAGGAGTTTGGCGGATTGTTCGGCATTATCGTGATAATGGTATGCCTGAATGTGTTCCTTGAGATTATAACGGTGCTGTCCGAGAATAAGGACAGCTTCAACAGACAGCTCCTTGGAGGCTTTGGAATAATGTATATTTTCCAGTGCTTTTTAAATATCGGAGGAACCATCAACTGTATTCCGAGCACAGGAGTAACGCTGCCGTTTGTGAGCTACGGCGGAAGCTCTGTTATAAGCTCCATGATAATGATTGCGATTATTCAGGGAATTGCTGCGCGGAATGACAGGGATAATCCGCAGGCTGCTGAGGATGATGAAGGGAAGGCGGGTATTCCGGGAATTGATAAGTACGGCACTGACAGCGCAGATGCTGAGGAGCAATCCGAAAAAAATGGCGGCACGAGGTCTATGCGTTCTCCGCGCATGGTTGTCGGAAGCCTTATTCTTGTTCTTATAATAAGCGGATTTTATATATACGAGCTTGCGTCATTTGATGAGAGCATACTTGACAGCAGCTACAACAGAAGACTCAGCAAGATGAAGGAGCAGACGCTTAGAGGCTCTATATATGCGGCTACAGGTGAAGAGCTTGCCTCAAGTGTTGAAGGTGTGAATGGTGAAGCTGAGCGGGTATATACTTATGGCAGATTGTTCTCACATATCATCGGATATACCTATGGCGAAGGTGCGGGTCTTGAGGGTGTGTTGAACTATCAGCTTCTAAGAAGCAGTGAGCCGTTTGATGACAAGCTGCATGCAGAGCTTACCAACCATAAATATAGGGGAAATTCAGTTGTCACGACACTTGACTATGATATGCAGTCGGCGGCGTATGAGGCTCTTGGAGTGAACAAGGGTGCGGTTGTTGTAATGGACAGGAACGGTGCGGTTCTTGCGATGGTATCAAAACCTGATTTCAACCCTAACACGCTTATGACGGAGGGCACGGATGCCAATGCCGATGCACCTCTTTTGAACAGGGCGGTGGCAGGTTTGTATCCGCCGGGTTCAACATTTAAGACCATTACACTGCTGTCATATTACAGGGAATGTAATGCGGGTGAAAGGTTTAAGAACTTTGTGTATGAGTGCAGCGGTGTATTCACAAGGGGCACGCTCTCTGTTGCCTGTGTAGGCCACACTGCGCATGGAAGTGTGGATACCTATGGTGCGTTCGCACACTCATGTAACGGAGCCTTTATCACTATGGGACTTGACACGGCGGTGGAGACGAGTATTAATACGGCACAGCAGCTCTTATTTAACACAGACATACATTACCATGACAATCTAGGACCTGTGACCAGCCGCTCACAGTATGTGCTGGGCGGGGAATCACCGGAATGGGAGATAATACAGACCAGCTTCGGACAGGGAGCAACGCTCATAACACCGCTTCACAATGCACTTATAATGCAGGCTGTGGCAAATGGCGGCACACTGTATGAGCCTTATATTGTCAAAACCATCTTCGCAAGCGTTGGACAGAGTGACCAGACCCCTGTGTCCCGGAAGACTGTATATTCGTACGATGGTTCGGATGGGGACGAATACTATGGCAGCATTATGACAGAGGATGAGGCGGACATGCTTTCAGGACATCTTAAGCAGGTGATTGAGGTGAGCTTCCCACATGTATTCTCTGAGGCTCCTTATGAGGCTGCCGGAAAGTCGGGTACAGCACAGTACGGAACCTCCGGCTATGAACATTCGCTTTTTGTCGGGTACATGCCTTATGATGATCCCGAAATAATAGTCAGCGTTGTGCTTGAGAGCTTCAACGAGGGCGGAACACAGGACAGATATGCGGTGAATGTTGCGAAAGAGATTTTTGATGCGTGGTACAATAAAAATCATTGATATTGTTTGAAAAGTGGTTTATACTATACACAAGTCATATGTGACACACCATAATACAGGAGGGATTGCTGTGATACAGGCAACTAGCTGTGGCGGTGTGGTTATATTCAGAGGAAAGATACTTGTTTTATATAAGAATTTTAAGAACAAGTATGAGGGCTGGGTGCTTCCGAAGGGAACTGTCGAGGAAGGCGAAGATTATAAAGAGACAGCACTTCGTGAAGTGAAGGAAGAAACAGGAGTATCAGCCCAGATTATTAAGTATGTAGGTAAAAGCCAGTACACGTTTTCCGTGCCTTCAGATGTAGTTGATAAGGAAGTTCACTGGTATCTGATGATGGCAGACAGCTACTACAGTAAGCCGCAGAAGGAGGAGTTCTTTGAGGACTCAGGATATTACAAGTTCCATGAGGCGTACCATCTTCTCAAGTTTTCCAATGAGAAACAGATTTTAGAGAAGGCGTATGCGGAGTATCTGGAGCTGAGAAAGTCCAATCTGTGGGGAAACAAGAAGTATTATTAGTCATATTCGCCACTTATGATGAGCACATTCCGCGCGTCGGGAAAGACCTGTGCGTCGGGATAAAAAAATAACCGCAGCCCTGATGTGGGGGCT
>ENA-UOJA01002663-UOJA01002663.1-human-gut-metagenome-genome-assembly--contig:-C19-NODE-2663-length-11735-cov-62.170548_pt1 | contig 11735 bp, 12 predicted proteins | sample MGYA00242337_ERZ723884 | MGnify/ENA metagenome assembly ERZ723884
ATCAGCTCGTTAGGAAAGTCGAAAACTTTTTAGGCATTTCACGACAGTCCCTATAGTATCATTGGCAGGAACAGCCTGTGTATCCTGCGAGAATGTGGACCCTACTGACCTTACGGAAGCAAACCTTCCGGTGAAGAGCATTGTCTGCGGTCACGTGAGATTCGTTCCTACAGGCAAAGATCCGGTTCCTGCAGGTGTAGGTCTGGATGTGAATGTTTTCTATGGACAGAAAGACGACAAGGGAAATGTGGAATATGCATTGAAAGCCATCAAGACTCTCCCTAACGGATATTTCGAGACCACTATCGGATGTCCTGTAGGCCAGAATCTGGAAATCAAAGTGGAATGCACTGCAATGTCACAGTCAGAAGCATCAGAAACAGGCAAAACAGACAAACACACCGGCAGCACGTATTTCCATGCGGAGGTTGCCAAATCGGTTACTTGTGGCACAGCAGCCTATTTCCCGCTTGACATGAAACCTGCTGCATATATTTCCAAGCCTGGACTTGTTCAGCCGTAATGCTCTTCATGTCTTGCATGACAGATGTCTGCATGTCTGAATTTCAACAACTAACATTTAATCGACTTTATAATGAAAAAAATTCTGATATTGAGTCTTGCGGCATTGACATTGGCATCCGTGGGCGCTATGGCGCAGGGGGAGAGCAATGTCCCTGAAGGCAAGCGTATCACGTGCTATCATGTGTACTCTGACAAGGCTCCCCATTTCTCACCAAAGCGCGGCGATTGGTCCATCGGTGTAACTTTCAACCCTGCGACTCTCTCGTATCGGCTGAAAATGCAGCCGGACAATGGTGATTTCGCCGGTGATTTCATCGAAGGGATGGCAACGTCCAGCAAGCAGATGTTCATCCTTTCGCAGGATCCTCTGGCAGCATTCCGCGTAAGATATTACCTGAGTGACAATTGGGCGGTCCGTGCCACGCTCGGTCTCAACGGAAGCCACATCAATTACCGTGAATATGTGGACGATGACCTCGCCAAGGCTGTCAATCCGGATTCCAAGAATCAGGTTGCGGATGCGGTGCTGTCCAATCTCAACAGCGGTAGCCTCTCTGTCGGTATGCAGTATCTGGCAGGAAAAGGCCCTCTCCGCTTCTCTGCGGGATTCGGTCTCACCTATGCCATCGCAGGCGGAAGTCTGAATTTCAAGTACGGCAACGCCATGACACCGGAAAACCGCGTGCCTTCGTCAATGCCGATGACACGTCCGGCTCCTGCGGGTGCAAAAAAACCTACACTCAATGACTTCCAGTCGCAGCTCGGCATCGCGTATGCCCGTCCGACAAGACGTTACAATGTAGGTTACATCCACGGTATCGGTATCAATGCCGATATGGGTGTGGAGTGGTTCATGACCGGACGCATTTCTCTTGCCGGTGCCATGACCTTCACTCCTGTGATGTTCATTTTCCAGCCTCAGACCTGGACCAAGTTCGAAGGCTTCTCTTCCAAGACAGGAGGAGTGGAGCAGTACAATGACCTTGTAAGCCCGGGCAGCAGCGCTGTTCTCTATGGAACTGAAAATATTGGCTTCAATGTTTCGCTCAACTATTACTTTTAACAGTTCTTGTTTATGAGAAATACCACATTATTGAAAACCGTCGCGCTGACAGTATCGCTTTTGGCTTTGACGACACCTTCAAACGGTCAGGGTTTTCTGAAGAAACTGAAGGATGCGGCAAATAACGCTACAGAGAAAGTGAATACAGCAGTGGACAATGCCGGCTCAGCATCATCAAGTGCTGTGGCTGTGCCGAGAGCTTCAGGCCCGACATATTATGTGTCCCGCAGCGGCTCCAACAAGAATGACGGACTCAGTCCTTCAACAGCAGTAAAGAATATTCAGAAGGCCATCGACCTGGCATCTGACGGTTCTGAAATCAGAGTTGCGGAAGGCAACTATTTCGGCCTCCTGAACAAGGGCAATATCATCATTGACAAGCCACTCGTGATTATGGGCGGCTACAATGCGGATTTTTCCGAGCGTGATGTGCTCAAATATCTTACGACCATCGCTCCGGATGACAATTCCAACGGTTCTTCACAGGGACGCGGAACCATCCAGATCCGCAGCATTGAAAAACCTGCCTCTACCCTCGTGATCGACGGTTTCGTGTTCAACAAGGGCAATGCCATCGGCTACAATCTCCGCGGCGAGGGTTGGCCGGAGGGAGTGGAGACTCCGTTCATGATGCGTGAAGGATCCAAGGGACAGGGCGGTCCTAATCTCGAAAACAAGGAAGTATATACCCAGGAGACTTACTTCATCTATTTCGACGGCGTTGCCGGCAAGGTGAACAATCTCAATGTTTTCGTGCGTAACTGTACTTTCGTGAATGGTCCTAACACCACCATCTGCGGCCTTCTGAAAGGTTCATTGACAGTGGACAACTGCGCGTTCATCAACAACCGCGTGACCACGATGGATGTACGCGGACCGGATCCTAATGCCATTACCAAGGTGAATTTCCGCAACAACACCGTGCTTTTCGTATGGTCTTACACCAAAGATCTCCAGTCTCAGGGTTTCGGCTTCAGGTTCCAGCCTGGCACAAGCTGTACTCTCGAGAACAACATCATCGGTCTGACCATTTTCGCAGGTCTTGACAGGACGCACATTGACAGCGACGCCAACCGCGAGGCGAAACGTCACGATGCAGTGAAGAACAATATCTTCTTCCTGAACCGTATCACCGACCTGACCATCCCTGGAGGCGGAATGCTCACCAGAGTCAAGGTGGAGGATTTCGATGATGTAGAGGCTATTGCAGAGAGCAGCGGCAACAAGTCGCTCACCGATCCTGCCCTGTTCAAGGGCAAGATTGACGAGGCTTACCTGAACGGTTTCCTGAGCGTTTCCTACAAGGAGACCACGTCATACAACCCTAATTCCGCAGCCAACACTTTCCGTTCGGCAATGGGAATGAATATGACGGGTACGATGACTTCTTCAGTATCCATGTACTTCAACCGTTATCCATGGCAGAAGGCTCTCGACGTCTTCGGTGCTGTTCCAGGATGCGGAGCGCAGATACCAAGATAACAACTTCTAACCTATTTGAGTGGGGGTGGCCTGTCAGGTCGCCCTCCTTTTATATATAGTGGCGGCAGTTGTTCGGAAAAGTCAATGAAATGAATTATCTTTGCTTGGATAATTTATCACGGTGGGATGGCGATACTGGAAAAACTTGTAGTTCAGGACTATAGGAACATTGCATTGGCGGAACTCGAGTTCTCTGCCAATATAAACTGCATATCCGGCGGCAATGGGGAGGGCAAGACGAATCTTCTCGATGCCATCTGGTACCTGTCAATGACCAAGAGCGCTTTCCGTACATCGGAGAAGGACAATTTCCGTTATGGGGCGGTCAGCTTTTCCATATCAGGTACATACTTGATGCAGAATCAGTTGCGCTCGAGATTCTCTATAAAGGTCGCTTCGAAAGGGGAGAAGAGACTGCGCCGTGATGACAAGCCTTATCAGCGTATATCCGAACATATAGGTGAACTGCCGGTGGTGATGGTGTCTCCGGACGACATTTCACTGGTCAGTGACTCGGGCGAGGACCGCAGGCGTTTCCTGAATATGGTGCTGTCTCAGATGGACAAGACATATCTGTCTGATGTCCAGCAGTATAACCGTCTGCTCAGCCAGAGAAACGCTGCATTGAAAACAGACTCTCCTGATATCTATTTCCTGGAGGTCATGGATGGACGTATGGAATCCTACGCGTCCCGCATATTCGAGAAACGCAAGGCCTTCATAGAGGAACTGTCCGGAGTGGTGCAGCGTTATTATGAGTCATTGTCCGGCGGCAGGGAAGCGGTAGGCATCTCTTACAAGTCGGATATGGAGAAGGGAAATCTCGCGGATGTGCTCGCTTCGGTGCGGAACAAGGATATGGCTCTCGGCTACACTTCGGCGGGGCCCCAGAGGGATGACCTGATTTTCAGGATGGACGGTCATTCCATCAGGCGCTGCGGCTCGCAGGGACAGCAGAAGTCGTTTCTGGTGTCATTGAAATTCGCTCAGTACGAACTGATGAAGAACTGTTTCGGAGTGCCTCCGATGCTGCTTCTTGATGATGTTTTCGACAAATTGGATATGGACAGGACTTCCGCGCTTCTGGCGATGGTGGCCGGCAATGATTTCGGACAGATATTCATTACGGACAGCAACAAGGTGCGGCTTGCAGGCATTGTGGACAGCATAACTGACGACAGGGCCTACTTCGAAACGTCGGACGGCAATTTCAGAAGGGAGGAAATCTGATGAGGTACAAGGGAAAGAGTCTGTCATTGGAACGCAAGGACCCTTCGCAGCTGGGAGAAATCCTTCCGCAGATGTTGAGGATAATGCATCTGTCGTCCGGAATGGATGAGCAGTTGGTGATGAGGGCGTGGGACAAGGTGACCGGAGCCGGTCCATATACATTGTCCAAGTCGATGAAGAACGGGACGCTGTACTGCTCCATTTCCTCTTCCGTGGTGCGTAACCAGCTGTTTTATAACAGGTTGGCCATAGTGGAGGCGATAAACAATGAAGTGAAGGCCGATCCCCTGTATAATGGACGGCAAGGACGCGAACCGCTTAAAATATTGATATTGAAATAAATATATTGGAGGAACCGAATGGAACCTAAACCTAAATTTAATATCGTGGCCGACAGCGCCATCCCTTTTATGGAGGGTGTCTTCGAGCCGTATGCCAATGTGAAGTACATCCCCGGGGAGGATATCTGCGCTGCGGATGTGAAAGATGCAGATGCTCTGGTCATCAGGACCAGGACCAAGTGCAATGCGGAATTGTTGGACGGCTCGGCGGTGAAGTTCATTGCCACGGCCACCATCGGTACGGACCACATTGACTTTCCTTATTGCGACGCCCATGGAATTACCGTAAGGAATGCTCCGGGCTGCAATGCCGGGGGAGTGATGGAGTATGTTTTCTCTGCATTGTACGGACTGGCTTCGCGCAGGGCGATCAACTTGGAGGGCGACACTATCGGAATTGTCGGAGTGGGGCATGTGGGTTCATTGATAGAGAGGATGGGCTTGGCTTTGGGCTTCAAGATTCTCAAATGCGACCCTCCACGTGCTGAGGCGGAAGGCCCGTTCGGTTTCTGCGACCTGGAGTATCTTCTGGCGAATTCGCAGATTGTCACGATGCACACTCCGCTCAATGAGACTACGCGTGGAATGGCGGACAGGCATTTCTTCTCGCTGATGCAGCCGGGTGCGTTCTTTATCAATGCTTCGAGAGGTGAGGTGGTGTGTGATGAGGCGTTGAAGGAGGCCATGCCGAAGCTCGGGCCGGTCATCATCGACACCTGGAATCACGAACCTGACATTGACAGGGAACTGATGGATATGGCTGCGATAGCGACTCCGCATATTGCCGGTTATTCGTATCAGGGCAAGCAGAACGGTACTGCAGCGGCTGTGCGCGCTGTTGCCCACTATTTTGGGATCACTGCTCTGTATGAGTTCTTCCCTAAGACGGATCTGCCTGAAAATGAGGCGGTAAAGCTCGATTTGAAGGGGCTCGGACAGGGAGAGATTGCGGCAATGCTGCAGTACAATTATCCGATTTTCACGGACGATTTCATGCTCAGGCTGAATCCTGAAGATTTCGACAAGCTTAGGTCGGAATACAAATATCGCAGAGAAGTTTATATTGACTAAAACTGATAGCTATATGTTTGAGAAAGAAGATGTTAGAAAAATCGAGGAGCGAGGCTCTTCAGTCAGGACAGTGGAAGCTCAGGTGGAGCGTTTCAAGAAAGGCTTTCCGTGGATGAACATTGTTTCGCCTGCGACTCCACATCGTGGAATCAAGGTGCTGACTCTGGAAGAGGCTGATGCTGCCGTGGCTTATTGTGACAATGCCTCTGTGCACGGCAAGTGCAAATTCGTGCCGGCTTCAGGTGCCGCTTCCAGAATGTTCAAGGATATATTTTCCGGGCTTGCCTCTCTCGAGAATGGCGGTGATCCTGGTACGGATTCGCCTGTCGGGCAGCTCGCAGGCCGGATAAAGGATTTCGCTTTCTATACTGAGTCAATGTTCGGTGAGCCTGAGGATTCTGCGGATTATAGAAAGGATGTTGCAGAGAAAGTGCTGACAGACAAGGGATTGGGCTACGGTTCCAAGCCTAAGGGCGTTATCCGTTTCCACAGATATGCTGACGAGTGCCGTACTGCATTTGCGGAGCATCTTGTCGAGGCGCAGGAGTATATGAGGAATGCGGACGGTTCCGCCAATATCATCTTCACGATATCGCCTGAGTTCCAGCCGTTGTTCGAGCAGGCTCTGGAAGAGGTGAAGGCTGTTTATGAGAAGAAATACGGGGTCAAGTTCAATATCTCGTTCACTTTCCAGAACAAGTCCACCGACACTGTTGCCGTGGATCTGAAGAACAGGCCTTTCCGTGACGAGGATGGTGAGCTTCTGTTCAGACCGGCAGGTCATGGGGCATTGATCTATAATCTCAATGAACTGGATGACGAGCTGGTTTCCATCAAGAATATCGACAATGTGTCCAATGAGCGTTTCCTCCCGGTTACTGCCAAGTACAAGAAGGTTCTTATGGGCAAGTGCCTGGAACTCAGGGACAAGATATTCTCATACCTGCATCAGTTCGATGTCATTTCCGATGTCAAGTCAGATGCCTGCCGCCAGCTTTGCGACAAGGTGGAGTCTTTCCTGGACGCCGAACTTTGCATTCAGCTGCCTCTGACGCGCAGTATCGAGGACAGGGTGGAGCTGCTCAGGTCCAAGCTGAACAGGCCGATTCGTGTCTGCGGTATGGTGCGCAACCAGGGTGAACCTGGCGGAGGCCCGTTTGTAATCGCAGGTAAGGACGGCTCCTCAAATCTCCAGATTCTCGAGAGCGTGCAGATCAATATGAACGATGACCGGTCCCGGGATATTCTCGCCCACGCTACCCATTTCAATCCGGTGGACCTCGTCTGCTGCATCAGGAATTATAAAGGTGAGAAGTTCAATCTTCTGGACTATGTGGATGAGGATGCCGGTTTCATCAGTTCCAAGAGTTATCAGGGACGTGAGCTTAAGGCTCTTGAGCTCCCCGGCTTGTGGAACGGCTCGATGAGCGACTGGAATACCAGCTTCGTGGAAGTCCCGCTGGATACGTTCAATCCGGTGAAGGTCGTTCTCGACTTGCTGAGACCTGCTCACCAGTAGTGAGCGTTACATATCGAGATAAAAAAAACGGGGCCGATTCTTATAAATCAGCCCCGTAATATTTTATTCTCAAGAATGGATTACCATCCGAGAACGTATGCGAAGATAAGAGGTGCTACGATGGTAGCGTCTGACTCCACGATGAACTTAGGTGTCTCAGGTGCGAGCTTGCCCCAAGTGATTTTCTCATTAGGAACAGCTCCTGAGTAGGAACCGTAAGATGTGGTACTGTCTGAGATCTGGCAGAAATATGACCAGAGCGGAGTGCCGTGCCACTGGAGGTCCTGCTCCATCATCGGAACGACACAGATAGGGAAGTCACCTGCTGTACCGCCACCGATCTGGAAGAATCCTACGCCTGCGCCTACAGCATTCTTCTTGTACCAGTCAACGAGGAAGAGCATTGTCTCGATACCGTTCTTTACGAGATCCGGTGTGAAGTCGCCCTTGATGCAGTGTGCTGCGAAGATGTTTCCTGTGGTGCAGTCTTCCCATGCAGGGCAGATGATAGGAATGTTCTTCTCGCAGGCTGCGAGTACCCAGCTGTCCTTAGGGTCGATCTCGTAGTATTTCTCGAGAACGCCGCTTCTGAGGATCTGGTAAATATATTCGTAAGGAAGGTATCTCTTGCCTTCTGCCTTTGCCTTGTTCCATACATCTACGAGTGCGCCCTCGAGACGGCGGAATGCCTCCTCCTCAGGGATGCAGGTGTCGGTAACACGGTTGTAGTGGTTGTTCAGAAGTTCCTGCTCCTGCTCTGCGGTGAGGTTTCTGTAACCAGGCACTCTGTAATAGTGAGTGTGTGCTACAAGATTCATGATGTCCTCTTCAAGGTTGTTTGCTGAGCAGCATACGATGGAGAACTTGTCCTGACGGATCATTTCAGCAAGTGAAAGTCCGAGCTCGGCTGTACTCATGGCGCCGGCCATTGCCAACATCATCTTTCCGCCTTTTGCGAGAAGTTCTTCATAAGCTTTCGCAGCGTCAACAAGGCTAGCCGAGTTGAAGTGACGGTAATTGTGGGTGATGAAATTTGAAATTGGTCCTTTTTCCATTTCCAACTTTTAATTTACAGTTATCCTAAGTCGGGGCGTGAAACTATACTCCCCGAAATTTTGTGCGAAGTTATGTTTTTTTGAGTAATTTTGCAATTTGTTCGGCTTTTATTGGAAGATTTATGCTCAAGTTCAATGATTTCGGTAGGGTGGAGGAACTTGCTACACCTTTCTGGTATTACGATATGGATGTATTCCGCAAGACTGTAAAACTTGCTGCATCTCTGTCGGAAAGATACGGAATAGGTGCGCATTATGCTTTGAAGGCCAATGTGGAGCCGCGTCTGGTCAGTTATATCGCATCCAAGGGGTTCGGTGCTGACTGCGTGAGCGGCAATGAGGTGAAATATGCGGTGGAGAGCGGTTTTGCACGGTCTTCGATCGTGTTTGCCGGAGTCGGAAAGTCGGATAAGGAGATTTCAGACGCGCTTGATCTGGGAATCGGCTGTTTCAATGTCGAGTCTCTGATGGAGATGCAGGTGATCGATGCCCTCGCTGCCTCGAAAGGGGTTCGGGCCAATGTTTCCCTGCGTATAAATCCCAACATTGACGCGCACACGCACAGGTACGTGACTACAGGCCTGTATGAGAACAAGTTCGGTATCTCCCGCCACGAGTTCGAGGCGGCGATAGATGTTCTGAAGGGTAGTAAAGCATTGGATTTCAAAGGCTTGCATTTTCATATCGGTTCGCAGATTACGGACGTGGAGCCTGTGTATTCGCTTGAGTGCGAGAGAGCTGCGGAGATTGTGGAATGGTTCGAGGCGCACGGGATGGAAGTGGGCAGCATCGACCTTGGCGGCGGTCTGGGTGTGGATTATGATGAGCCGGATGAGAATCCGGTGCCGGATTTCGAGAAATGGTTCAGTATCATTGACCGAAAACTGAGGCGCAGGCCGGAACAGAGTGTGAGCATTGAGCCGGGCCGCTCGATGGTTGCGCAATGCGGTTCGCTGATCACGCGTGTGCTCTTCGTGAAAAGCGGTGAGACGAAGACGTTCCTCATCATGGATGCCGGCATGAACGACCTCATCCGCCCCGCCCTCTACGGTGCCTACCACAAGATCGAGAACCTCTCCGCATATTACGTAAGCAAGTCGTCATCAGACGACCGGCCGGGTCCGGGTATTTGCGAGAGCAAATACGTGGAGGACGTAAAGGCCGCGCGGAGCGTCAGGGTTTGGGACAGAGTCCCAATGAAAAACAAGAAGCCCGTAGGCCGTGATCGCCCCCTTGAAAAGGGGGTTCAGGGGGGATTGGGATTGTACGATATCGTCGGCCCCGTCTGCGAATCCAGCGACGTCTGGGGCGAAGGCCGCGAACTGCCCTACAGCAAGCGAGGAGACATCCTCGCCATCCGCAGCACCGGCGCCTACGGAAGCGTGATGAGCAGCCGCTACAACCTTCGGGATCTTGCCCCGGCAGTGTTCTCGGATGACTTGAAATTGAAATAAAAATAGAATAACATATGTTCGAAAACCTATCAGAAAGACTCGAGAGGTCATTCAAGATTCTCAAAGGAGAAGGAAAAATAACAGAAATCAATGTCGCTGAGACCGTCAAGGATATCCGCAAGGCACTCCTCGACGCCGACGTCAGCTACAAAGTCGCCAAAGAATTCTGCGACCGCGTGAAAGACAAGGCGATGGGACAGAACGTCCTCACAGCCGTCAAGCCTCAGCAGATGATGGTCAAGATCGTCCATGACGAACTGGCCGAGTTCATCGGCAGCGGTGCCCAGGACATTGACGTGAAAGGCAATCCGGGCATTGTCCTGATTTCCGGTCTTCAGGGTTCAGGTAAGACCACATTCACAGCGAAACTTGCGAACCTCTGCAAATCCAAGCGCGGAATGAAAGTGCTCCTCGCAGCCTGCGACGTATATCGTCCTGCAGCAATCGACCAGTTGAAGGTCATGGGCGAGCAGGCCGGCGTTCCGGTTTACACCGAAGAAGGCGTGAAGGATCCGGTTCAGATAGCACGCAATGCTGTCGCCAAAGCCAAGGCTGAAGGTATTTCAGTGGTGATTGTCGATACAGCGGGACGTCTGGCGGTCGATCAGGAGATGATGGACGAGATCGCTGCCATCAAGAAGGCGGTGAACCCGACCGAAACCCTGTTCGTGGTCGATGCGATGACAGGTCAGGATGCTGTGGAGACCGCCAAGGCCTTCAACGACGTCCTCGATTTCGACGGAGTTGTCCTTACCAAGATGGACGGCGATACCCGTGGCGGTGCGGCATTGTCCATCAAGGCCGTAGTGGGCAAGCCGATCAAGTTCATTTCATCCGGCGAGAAAATCGACGCTCTGGACGTATTCCATCCGGCACGTATTGCAGACCGTATCCTCGGTATGGGTGACGTCGTTACCCTCGTGGAGAAGGCGCAGGAGCAGTATGACGAGAAACAGGCACGTGAACTCAAGAAGAAACTTGCCAAGAACCAGTTCAGCCTTATGGACTTCTACAACCAGATCCAGCAGGTGAAGAAGATGGGTAATATCAAGGACCTGGCTTCCATGATTCCGGGCGTAGGCAAGGCATTGAAAGACGTGGACATTGACAACAGCGCTTTCAAGAGCGTCGAGGCGATAATCATGTCAATGACCCCTTACGAGCGTGAGCACGCCGAACTTATCAATGGCAGCAGGCGCAAGCGAATCGCAGACGGCAGCGGCACGTCCATCCAGGAGGTGAACCGTCTTCTGAAGCAGTTCGAAGGCACACGCAAGCTGATGAAGGGCGCCATGGACGGCTCTCTCGCAGCACGCATGAAGAGAAGATAACAGGTCATCACCTATGTTGAAGTCGATATTGCTAGTCGGTGCCGGCAGTTTTGTCGGCGGCGCACTGCGTTACGTCATATCTCTGCTGGTCAGGCCGTCCGGCGGATTCCCGCTGTCCACGTTCATTGTCAATATCGCAGGCTGTCTTCTGATCGGTCTGCTGTACGGACTGTTCTCCAGATTCTCCTCCACCTCCGGCAGCCTCTGCCTGCTTTTGACCACGGGCTTCTGCGGCGGATTCACCACCTTCTCGACTTTCGCCAATGAAAGTCTGTCAATGCTCCAGTCAGGAAACTTCCTCATGTTCGGACTCTATGTCGCCCTCAGCATTGTCCTCGGCCTTCTAGCCGCTTTCTTCGGCTACTGGCTCATTGACTTGAATTGATAGGAACTTGCTATCATTAATTTTGTCACATCTTTCTTGTTTTTCAAAGAAAAGTCTTATTTTTGTCAAAATTTAACATAAATCACAGTTAAGTGTATGCTTTTGGAATTTTGTGTCAAGAATTTTCTCTCATTGAAAGATGAGGCCAAGCTCTCATTTATTGCTTCGACGCTCAAGGAATCATTGCAGGAAGAGAATGATCTTATAAATGAACTTGCGATTGGGCTCCTGACTTCGTCACTTTTCTAAGGTCAAAATAAGGTCTCATTGATTATCAGC
>ENA-UOJA01002689-UOJA01002689.1-human-gut-metagenome-genome-assembly--contig:-C19-NODE-2689-length-11647-cov-5.979900_pt1 | contig 11647 bp, 8 predicted proteins | sample MGYA00242337_ERZ723884 | MGnify/ENA metagenome assembly ERZ723884
CTCCCCCTTTGATTGCTTTTTCCCTCGAAATATGGTACTCTTTTTCATTGTATAGATGTATAACATACGACTTAGAAATGAGGATTAAAATGAATTATATTGGCTCGAAATACTCTCTAATGGACTTTCTGGAAACGACCATTGAAGAGGTGACCGGCTACAAAAACGGTGATTATGTCTTTGCAGATCTGTTCGCAGGCACAGGTGTTGTCGGCCAGACCTACAAGTCAAAGGGCTGTACTGTGATTGCAAATGACATTCAATATTACAGCTATGTATTAAATAAACACTATATCGAGAATGTACCGGAGTTAGATACCAAGTGGCTGGATACATTAAACTCTCTTCCCCCTATGGAGGGCTTTATTTACCGGAATTATTGTGAGGGTTCCGGTTCGGGACGAAATTATTTTACAAATGAAAACGGCATGAAATGCGATGCGATCCGGACAGAGCTGGAGCGGCTTCATACAGCCGGCAAAATGGATGACCATACTTATTTTTATTATCTGGCAAGCCTGGTAAATTCCATTGATAAATATGCAAATACCGCATCGGTTTATGGTGCTTTTCTGAAGCATATCAAAAAATCTGCCCAGAAGAAATTTCAGCTGGAGCTTCTTCCGGTCATTGATGGACCGGTGGGGACTGTTTATAATGAGGATATCAACACATTGATCCAGACCATTCGTGGAGATGTATTATATCTGGACCCGCCTTACAATGCGAGACAATATTGTTCCAATTATCATGTTCTGGAGACAATTGCCCGATATGATCATCCGGAGCTTCGTGGCGTAACAGGGTTGCGCAGCTCCGCCGAACAGAAGAGCAAATACTGTTCCAAACGCACCGTAGCAGAAACCTTTGATGACCTGATCCGGCATGCGGATTTTAAATATATTTTCTTAAGCTACAACAATGAAGGATTGATGTCTCTGGAAACGATCCGCGAAATTATGTCCCGTTACGGTAAATATCAGACCTTTACAACGGACTACCGGAGATTCAAGGCAGACAAAGACGAAAACCGCAACATCAAGGCAAATTCCACGAAGGAATATCTGCACTGTCTGATCAAATAATACAATTACAGAAAATGACGTTTTCCATCAGGAAATCATCAAAAGGGCAAGTAAAATGGCAAAATATAATGATTTAGATCCAAAAAAATGGAAAGAATACAGCGATATCAATACGGATTCCTTATGGCTGATCGAGAAGCGGGACAATTCCGGTGCACATTCCGGAGATTATCATGGAAATTTCGTGCCACAGATTCCCCATCAGCTTTTTACCCGGTATACCAAAAAGGGTGACTGGATCCTCGACCCTTTTATGGGGAGTGGTACTTCCCTGATCGAGGCACAGCGTCTGGGACGAAATTCTATCGGTATTGATCTGCAGCCGGACGTGGTACAGGAGGCCGAAGAACGGATCCGGACGGAGCAGCGTAAGAACTGCATTGTCAGGACCGTAACCGGAGACAGCCGCACAGTGAACATCGAGGAGGTGATGTCATCCGTCGGCATTGACAAGCTGCAATTTGTTATGATGCATCCACCGTACTGGGATATCATTAAATTTTCCGACAATGAAAAGGATCTGTCAAACACTTCCACGCTGGATGAATTTCTGGAATCCTTCGGACAAGTGATTGACAATTCCACAAAATATCTGGAAAAGAACCGTTACTGTGCCTGTGTGATCGGTGATAAATATGCCAACAGCCAGGTGATCCCTTTGGGATTTTACTGTATGAACCAATTTATGGAACGAGGCTTTTTATTAAAAGCAATTCTGGTGAAAAACTTTGGAGAAACCAAGGGAAAAGCAAATCAACAGGGCATCTGGCGATACCGTGCCATCACAAATGACTTTTATATCTTTAAACATGAATATATTTTTGTATTTAAAAAGGTGAAGTAATCCGCTTCACCTTTTTCTTTTAATGCAAATATATGATATCACTTTTCAGCCGGTATGTTTTTTCCTGATCCGTAATCGTAATTTCGTGCAATCCATCTTCTTTCACCTGCTCCATAAACGCCGAGATCTGCTCCCTCATCAGGGAAAAATTGCTCTTCGGGAACATGGTTAATATAAATGTCCACATCATGGTTATATACATTTGTGTCATGAATTGCACCATACTCACAAAAAATATATTCACACTGTACCGATGTTTTAAAATTGTACCAGCGGTGAAGTGCATAATTCTTATCAACACCTGTTTTTTCAATTTGCCGCAGACATTCTTCCAACGACTGGGTCCTATAAATAAAGCCGGTCTGCTGATCCTTCCTGTTATTTTGCATTTTCCACTTGGAAGAAATCAGGGTCAACGTTTTATGTAGATCTTCCTCTAATTCTATCTGTCCCCGCAAACGTATATTTTTCTCCAAATATATCTTCCTTTCTTTTGGTTCTATTTCTTCATTGATATAATGTATCCGGTACATCCGTGATCATCCGGCTTCCCCCGGAATGTCCCGAAGCAGCCACTCTAATTCCTGCATAGGCAACCGCTGAATCTGCAGTTCCTCTTCTTTTTCACTCTCTGCAATCGGTATCCAGACAAAGCATTTAATGGTATCTTCCAGAAAAGCATCTGCTGTAGTATATTTATTACGCATGGTTTCACAGTCAAAATTCGGGGTAAGGTTTACTTCACAGATAGCATTTCCGCAAAATTCAGCCATGTCGCAATAATATCCCGTTCCATCCGGGAATTCTTTTTTGCGGTAAATTCCTTTAATATCATATTTTGTCACCAGCAGATATTTTCCGTTATATTTTATTTTACGGATCACATACTTCAGATCTGCTATATGAAAATCCGTCGTACACCAATACACATTGGACAATGTGATATCAAGCTCCTTTTCCTCAAAGCTCTTTTCCTCCAGAATCTCAGCATGTTCATCCTGCTGCACGATATTTAATTTCTCTGAATCACTGTAATAATCCGTCACAATCTCTCCCGCTTTGGATCGATAATAATGTTTTAACCGTTCTTTCATATTCTTCTCGGCATAAGGCACCCACTTCTCTTCAAACTCCTCAAGACTGTCCACATAATAGGACACCGTACCATCTGCGATCGGATTACTGCAATCATCATATAATGTTATCTGATACATTATTTCCTCCTTTTTTCCACCAGAGTCGCAAAACCTTCGATCATCCGCTCATTATGGAGTGTCAGCTTACGGATGGCCGGATTTTCAAAATCTACATAAATCCCCAAAACAAGAATTGCCGGGACAATATCCTGATGATTTACCGTCCATGACGTTACTCCGTCAAAAATCACGGCCCAGGGAGCTGTAACCATCAGCCCATCAAAATAACGATTACAGACAAGTTTTTCTCCTAATGTTGCCTTCACATATGTCACAACGATATAAGCATTCCACTTATATTTTATTACAACAAAACGGCATCCGCAACCGATAAATTGCGAATGCCGTCTATTTATTACTATACTATGGCAAAATTGTTGGTTTTTTGTTTATCGCAGAAAGGCTATTTTAATACAATATCACTGATAACCGGTGCTCCACTTCCGCCGCCAACACCACAATTCAGGGTAATGGTCTTTCCGGCAGCCCAGTTACCGTCCCAGCCCGGATTACTTATGCGGTAACGATTGCCGCCAAGGCTTGTGCACTCGCCGCTCCACATAGATGTGATCTCACGGTCCAGCGTGAACTCAACGGTCCAGCCGTTTGTGAAGCTTACGCCGGAATTATTTGTAAGGGTGATCTGTGCGATTCCGCCGCTGCCCCAGTCACTGGTGAGTTTCACGGTTCCTGTTACCTTGCTGTCGTCAGACGGTGCTGTAGTAGGTGCAACGGTTGGCGCCACTGTCGGTTCTGTAGTAGGTGCGGCTGTTGGTGCCTGTGTTGGTGCAACGGTCGGCTCTACCGTTGGTGCAATTGTAGGTGCTGCAGTAGGCTCTACCGTCGGCTCCGGTGTCTCACTGCCATTACCTGCAATGGAAAGCTTCACAATCTTTCCACCATTCCATACAGACAGGCAGAGATATGATACATTGGAATTATCCTTAATATTCAAAGATGCTTTCAGCTCTTTAACTGTATATACTCTGGTGATCTCCTCTGCAGCATTGCCTGCGGCTGAATAATTATCACCGTTCTGCCACTGATCATCTACCGACGCTCCCCAGCCGAGAATGCCCCAGTTTCCGTGAGAAGGATCCGTACAGGTATAAACAACTGTTACAATATCATCATCTGCTGCATCCATCAGCCATGATGCATCATTAGTTGCATAAGTGGATGCCAGATTCGATACGATCACCTTTTCTCCTGTGATCACCGGAGGCTCTGTTGGTTTTACAGTCGGTGCAGCAGTCGGCTCTACCGTTGGTACTTCTGTCGGTTTTGCTGTCGGTGCAACGGTCGGTTTTACTGTTGGTACTGCTGTCGGTTTTGCCGTTGGTGCCTTTGTCGGTTCTGCCGTTGGTGCAACAGTTGGTTTTACTGTCGGTTCTACTGTTGGTGCTGCGGTTGGCTCTGTTACATTTCCGTCAATTCCGGATACCTCGAAGTTTATCTTAACGGCATTCATCGTCTGATAGTTTACATTATTAAAGTATGCCATAAAATTTGAATTTTCTACCGTCACATTATTGATGTGGGTATTTGCCCAAACATTAATAAATGAGAAATTAAAGATTGGACAAATCAGACCATCATCGGATGCCTTCTGTGATACATCATAGGTAAAGGTATCATTTTTCATGGTATATTTCTGTCCATTGATCTCGAAGGATTTTACCTTTACCGTTGCTTTATTAAATACTGAGACCTCATCATCTGCCACATTGATATCTTTAATGTAAAGAGAGCCAATGTTCTGCAGCTGGCTCTTGGTTGCCTCCAGAGACAACGAGAAGTCTCCGCCACCGGAATAAATATCAACATACTCATCACTGATCACAGACTGCCAGCTTGCGGTTTCCAGCAGATACATTTTAGCTCGTACATATTCTGCCTTTGGCACTGTCACCTGACAGGTTGCCTTGTATCCCAGAGGCACAGACGCTGTAATGGTGCAGGTTCCTGCTCCAACTGCGGTTACCTGTCCCTTGGAGTTCACAGAAGCAACGCTCTCATCGCTGGAGCTCCACACAACCTTATCCTTGCTGTCGGCCGGTGTCAGCGTCGCAGTGAGTTGCTGCTTCTCATCTCCGATATGAACGGTCAGAGATGATTTATTCAGTGTAATTCCTGTAGCAGTTGCAGACTGATCTCCGCCATAGATCTCCATCATGGCATCCATCAGCTCCTGATGAACAACCTTATTGGAATAACGGTCGATAATTGCAAATCCATATTCTCCGTTATAACCGTTGTCCCATGCAACCGGAATCATACCATACTGCTTTGCATAGTAGCAAACCTTCTGATAATATTCGGCACGGCAGATCTTATTCTGACTGTCGTAATTTTCCTTATTGATGGCACCAAACTCTCCAATGACCACAGGATATCCCTGGGAAACAAATTTGGTGTACATTTTTTTGAACTGGGATGCCATATAAGACTCATCGCCCCAGCCTGGTTTCTTGGATGCATCTGTGACACTGTCACCCCACTGGGTCACAGCTCCGGACTCAGTACCACAGAAATCCCATGGATCATAATAATGAACAGAGATCATAATTCTTTTCTGTCCGGATGCGATATTAGAAGAAAGATAATTATCTGTCGGCATTTCAAAGCCATAATCCCCTGCCGTATAATCAATATTGGTATTCCATCCAGGGATCAACAGCCATCTCTGATCGTTGTTACCGCCGGATCTGCGTACGGTATCCACGAAAATCTGATTGTACGCATTTATATTTGCATAGGCACTTCTGCCGGGGGTTCCGTAAGTTCCATCAAACTCCTCGTTCATAGACTCAAAGATCAGATGCTCGTCATAACCTTTGAAACGATCGGCAATCTGCTCCCAGCATGCTTTGTATTTTGCTTTAATCTTTGTCTGGTCACCACTTCCGCACAACAGCCATCCGCCGTTTACTGTGGTGTAGCCGTCACCGTGCATATTCACAATGGCATACATATCATTGTCCACACAATAATCCACCACCTGCTGCACACGGTCAAGCCATGTAGAATCAATCTTGTATCCGTTATTGTCATCGATCATGCTCAGATAAGATACCGGAATACGGATTGATTTGAAGCCGGCATCCTTCGCTGCAAGAACCAGATCCTCTGTGAGCTTTGGATTGCCATAGGCTGTTTCGTTCGGAGTGCCTGCACTTGCGGCCTCCAGAGAGTTTCCGAGATTGTACCCGACCCCCATCGCCTCCGTGATCTGCGACTGGTTCAGGTTCTGAAAGCTGCTTCCGGCAGCTTTTGCTGTTTTCGCTGTCATATTTGGGAGCGACAGCGAGGTTGCCACCATTGCCATACTCAGGACAATGGCCATTGCTTTTTTTCGTAAAGCCATAAAAGTCTCCTTCCCGGCTGATCAGAATGTAATTTCTAAATGTAATTGTCCAAAAAACAGGACTGAAGAAACGATAAAAAACAATGATAAATCCCCACAAAATATAAACTGTTTTTCACGATCGTTCCCTGTTTTTAGCTCAGAAAAAAGACATCCTTTGTCCCCACAAAAAATGTCTTTCTACATCCCAATCACGCCCAATACATTATCGAAATAACTCCCCCATGAGTTATTTCTTTTGCTACGAAAACTATCTTAACATTTTCGTAGTCGTATTGCAACATGATTTTTAAAATTTCATGTACAATTTTTACAAAAATATATTTTAATTATATATTTTATTATGCATATTGCAAGATATTAAGATGCTTTTTGGGGATAGCATACTTCGTTTCCCTTTCTCTTATAAAGCACCCCGGCTTTCACGTAATATATCGGATTGGCATTATCCACCTCAAAAGTGATCTGCTGCCCCAAATCGTCTATGAGTGTCGTAAGCGGTCCGGTAGCATTCTTCCCAAGCTTTACCGTAATTGGTCGGTAATCATATTCCGACTTGCTATAATTCATTTTTTTCGTACAAAGCAGAAAGATTTCTCCCAGATTTAATCTGCATAATATCGTCAAAGAACGCAATTCTTCGTTTGCCATAAACGCACAACTTCCTACAGATACCAGTTTTTCCGGAAGAGTTACACTTTGCAGCCTGCAGGCATAAAACGCATTGCTGCCTATTTTTCTAAGTGCACTGTCAAAGGCAAAGTTGGTCAATCCATCGGCTTCATAAAAAGCCATCTGTCCTATCACTCGAAGTTTTTTGCCGCCGGTAACTGTCTTGACTGTTGAATACTGAAATGCGTACTCTCCAATAGTTGTTAGCTTTGAAGAAAGCTGAATTGATTTCATATCCGCTGCATAAAATGCATACGGTGCGATCGTCGTCACCTTATCGGATAACTTATAATTGGTGACACTTTTGCCCGAAGGATATATGTAAATTGTCTTTTTGTCTTTCGAATACAATACACCTTTTGATGATGAAAAGTTACGATTCTTTTTATTTACAGAAATCTTTTTTAAGGTTGTACTCCAGCCTTCATAAGCTCCATTGACACGAACTGGGCTTGCATACTTAATCTTTTTAAAAGATTTTGGCAACGATATCTGCTTGATGCCCTCCATTGCAAAATATCGATAATCAACCTGCGTGATCCCCTCTCCAAATTTAATCTTCGTAAACACCGGCAATACAGAATCTTCCGAACACGGCCACTCATAACTGCTCAGTGATTTGTCATAAAACCCGGTAATTTTAGCATATCCCTTTCCAGTTATCGTTAACGTTTTACTCTTTTTATTGTACGTCCATTTCACCCCACTGCATACTTTACCACTTGGCTGCTTTTTCTTTGTCTTGGCATCTGCTGTCATTGTCATAGTCAACGCTGCCATCAGACAAAGCATGACTACTGCTACCTGTCTCCATTTTTTCATAAAAATCACTCCCTTCTTATGATTGCTCTTTACCATTTAACTTCTTAAAGCTCTCTTTCAGACGATCCCCTCGTTTAGCGTATACCGCCTCGTCTTTGATGTAATATGTCTTATTGCCTTTCTCAACTTCAACTTTCATCTTGCCGAGCCTTATGTGATCTGCAAAATCAGCAAACAAACGATATATTGTTGCATTTAATTCCTTACCCAATACAATTCGAAAATCCGTATAGTTCTCTCGGTCATAGGTTTGATGATTTGTTTGAAAACCACTGTCTGCAAACACATAACTTAGTTTACAATTGCATCGTACGATGATCGTCGATAAATCTATGATGTTTCCAAACGCATGATTTCCTACCCGCTTAAGGCCCTTTGGCAATTCTACAGATGAAATCTGAGTGCTGTCAAACGCAGAATCTTCAATAATTTTCAACGACTTTGGAAGCTTTACAGACTTTAACTCCGTTTTCGCAAAAGCCTGCCGACCAATTTCACGCAACTTATTTCCCATAATAACACTCTCTATGGAATTTCCATAAAAGGCACGTCTACAAATTTTGGTTACCTTGGAAGGTATTGCAAATTTTTTCTCCGTCTTGCCACTTGGGTAAATGTACAACTTCTTTTTGTCCTTTGAATACAAGATGCCCTTACTGACAGAGAACTTCTTGTTTTTCTTAGACACTTGAAGTTTCTTTAACGTCGTGCTGTATGGTTCAAAAGAGCCATTGACGGCATCCATTTCATTGGACGCTTTGATCTTCTTAAAGCTCTTTGGCAGTGAAATCGTTTTGATACCCTCAATACAAAAAAAGCCAGATGAAATTGTTGTTATCCCCTCTCCAAACACCAGCTTGTCAAAAATTGCCGGCTGTCCCGCTTCTGAACCAGGCCATTTGTATCTTCCCTCTTTACGAAATTTACGGATATCCACCGTTCCTTTTCCTGTGATTGTCAATACTGTCTCATCAGAGTTCAAAGACCATTTGATGTTTTTGCTCAACTTCCCGGTTGACTTTGCATCTGCCTGCACCGGTAAAGTCAGCATAACTCCTGCAGCGATACATAATGCCAGCGTCATTACATATTTTTTCATCCTCATATTACTCTCTCCTTTCTATATTGGACAATTGATCGCGCTGTCCGTTTTGCTACAATAGTAATATTACGATGGAGCTTATAATTTTCTCCTTGGTTATATATTACAACATTTATGGCTGTAATATATGTCCGTTTCCTTAAGAAAAAATTAAGATTGCCAGACAGCAATTTCCGATTAAAGAACAAAGAGTCGCTTGCGACTCTTTCGCGCTCGAGCGGTGCTGTTTACAGCTAACTTCTTCTCCGCGAGATGCGCATCCTCGCGGAGCGTTTTTCGCTTTATAGAAAACGACAAGTTTCCTATAAAGCAAAAAAGAACAACCAATACTTGGTTGTTCTTTTTCTAAATTTTCAAAAGGCATATTTACCACTTATTTCTAAGTCGATCTGTTAAAATTTATTTAATGGTAAGTTTGATCACTTTCTTCTTACCACTGCCATCCGTTGCAATTGCAGTAATCTTAACTTTGCCTTTCTTCTTCGCTTTTACAACACCGCTCTGTGTCACTGTTGCAATTTTAGTATTGCCAGATACCCAGAATACTGTGGCAGACGCATACTTTTTCTTAGGCGTGATCTTGGCTTTCAGTTTGAGTTTCTTACCAACCTTTAACTTCTTAACGCCAGACAGTTTGATCTTCTTCACCGCTTTTTTCATAACGCGAATGGTAATTTTCTTTTGCAATCCATTCGCTGTACGAATCGTGATCACTGTCGTTCCGGCTTTCTTACCAGCAACAATCTTACCACTACCGCTTACTTTTGCTATTGATGGTTTACTGCTGGTATACGTTAGTTTCTGAGGCTTAGCTCCTGTCGGCAACAAAGTCACCGTAAGCTGCATGCTCTTTCCTGCTGCAAGCTGCAATTTCGATTTTACCGGAAGATTACTTACCTTTTTCACACTGGCAATAACGCGCATTCCGGTCGCCTGAATTCCCGGCTTCTGCGTTGGTGTGATCGTTGGTTTCTCACTTGGAGCAGCACTTTCAGTCGGATCATCACTAGGTACCGGTGTTATCATCGGTGCATCCGTTGGTGTCGGCGTTTTTATCGGTGCTGCTGTTGGTTCCGGTGCTTTCGTTGGCTCTGCCGTTGGTGTCGCGATTGGTTCTTCACTTGGTTCCACGGTCGGCTCGCTGCTCGGTGTGACGGCAGGTTCGCTACTCGGTGCCACTGTTGGCTTGCTGCTCGGTGTGACGGTAGGTTCGCTGCTCGGTGCCACTGTTGGCTTGCTGCTCGGTTCTACCGGCGCCTCATCAAAATATTTTGCACAGAAGTATGTATTCTCTTGTACCGTGTATATAATTCCCGGGGCATATCCCTGTACATCACGGTCACTATACCACCGTAAAATTAAATTCTCCTTTGGTCTATTCGGCAAAATAATATCAGAACCTTGTTCCACTGTCACGGTCCAAACTTCATCTACTGTATCAAATGTTACGGTAACTAACTTCGTCGTTGTTCCCCCTGTGGAAATTGTCTCCTTCGAGAACAAATCGTCCGTTCCGAGTGCGCCATCTGTCTGATTAATAATCTTAATATCTCCGACCAAGATAACGCTGCTTTCATCTGATTTCACATCAATAGCAGATTTTTCCGTTTTATTCGGACCCGCTTTCACCGTCAGTGTTCCTCCGATCAAAGAGATCTTACTATCTGCATATAATGCGCCACCTGTTCCGTCCCCGATCGCAGTCACTTCTCCATCCGTGATCGTGATCGTGTCTGCAGATAATGTTGTTTTATTACTTTCTTTGGCAGCTACAGCGGTCAGACTTCCGCCCTTTACCGCGATAGTATCTGCCATAATCTGCTCGGTGTTGTTAGTTCCACCGGAAACAATGACATTTGCTGCCTCAATACTTCCGGTAGTATTGCTACCTCGAACCATCTCAAGGCTTGTATCATCTTCGCTAGAAATGTTTCCGCAAGTCACTCCACATAACGCTGCAGAAACGCCTTTCTTTAATATAATTTTTACTTTCGCATTATCAGCGACCAATTCAAAAGTATGATCTGTCCCGGATAATGTCAATGCATTGCTGGAAGCATCATAACTTGCTGCATAAGATTTACCGGTTACATCATCTTTGCTAAACATGCCATCGACATAAGTCGTATCGTCCAGCTTAGACAAGTCGATCTTATACACATCTTCAACTAGTGTACCTCCTGTCAACGTATGGTCAGAGATCATACTAGCCTGATAGTTGTCGGTTTCTGCATAGCGTACTGACACGGTATAACTTGTAGCAGGCTGTAAATCAGTAAAGGTGGTCTGCGTTTGCCATGATGTGCCATCAATTGTGTATTCATAACTCTTGCCTGCCGGTGCTGCAACGGTTGCCTGCACGGTTAAGGAGGTAGACGTACGTGCCACTATTGTTAATGCTGTCGATGGTGCCTCCTGTATCTCCTTGTCCGGAGCAGTCGTTACTGTCGGTGCTTTCGTCGGTTCCGCCGTTGGCTTTTCCGTTACCGTCGGTGCTTTCGTCGGTTCTGCCGTTGGTTTTTCGGTTACCGTCGGTGCTTTCGTCGGTTCTGCCGTTGG
>ENA-UOJA01002701-UOJA01002701.1-human-gut-metagenome-genome-assembly--contig:-C19-NODE-2701-length-11595-cov-8.492981_pt1 | contig 11595 bp, 10 predicted proteins | sample MGYA00242337_ERZ723884 | MGnify/ENA metagenome assembly ERZ723884
CCTGTAACCGGCTGATCCGTAGTCAGCTACTCTATTCAGTTGAGCTACGCGGCCATGTCCTTTTTGTTTGACGGGTGCAAAGGTATGGAGTTTGTACGAAACTTCCAAATATTTCTGCGATTTTTTTCAATAAAAATTATTCCATAAACCGGCTTCCAAATATCTGCCAGCCCAATGTGAGGCCTAAATTCCAGTTCTTACTCGGTGAACTATAATGATTTAGGTAAGCACATATCGAGCCGAAAGGAAGTTTGACAACCAGGTCTAATTCTCCCATATATTCGAACTGGGAAAACACTTTTCCGTAGCTTGCCTTGTTGCTTTCTTCGCGAATGGGGAAAATCGGTGCGAAGCCATACATGCCCAATCTTACTTGCAGCACACTATTGAACATGTAAATCGGACATACACCTGCTCCCACAAACTGGTTGGCCCGAAATGCTTCGTTGTAGGTGATTCTGCTGTGAGCCGTAGGTGCAAATTCTCCGGCCTGCATCATGGTAGCCCGATAATTGTGGCTGAAGTTGCGGGAGGAATAATAGGCCTTCAGGTAGGTACCCAATGAGAAATGCGGACTCAGTGTATGATATTTCTCCAGTTCATAGGCGATTTGCAGCCATGATTGGATGTATTTGTAGTTTTCGGTGTAAGCCGGGTCTTCATTTCCGGGATAGTATCGTTCTACACCTGTGTAGATGTGTGCGGCAAGTCGTTCGCGGCGTCCAGAGGTAGCAAACTGCCGGCTGTTGAGTGTATTCCCGTCTAATGCGACAGAACCTCCGAAAATGGAATATTTGCTGACATCACGTACATCTGAAGTAAAATCGATGACGTTGGTCTGGAAATACTGGTCCTCCAGCTGGCCTACCCCGATACCAAACTCGGCTTTCTGGCGGCTCAGGAAAGGCATGGAGACAAATAGCTTCACAAACTCTTCTTTTTGCTTGTTGAAAATGGGAGTATTTCCTTTGCTCAAGAGTTTTTCCTGCTTCAGGTAGTCGAACGTAGATAAGGAGGCCACCAGCCGGTATGAGGTTGGCAGACGGGTTGGCAAATCAATGCGTCCCGCAAGTTGCAGGTTATTGTAGATTTGTCCTAACTGTCCGTCCAGCGAGAATTCCTTGGAGAAATTGTTCAGATTGTGATAAGTGGCTCCTACATACACTTGGTTCGCTCCGTTTGAGCCTACGTTACCTCCTACTCTCAGTGAGAGGTCATCCTTCATGCGTACCTTCAAATCCAGGTTAAAATCGTTTTCGTAGGGATTGTAGACTGCGTGAGGAATAATCTCGGAAATCATATTATCGGACGACATCAGGCGGAAATATCCCTTCCGAAGTTCTTCAAAAGAGAATGTACCGTCTTCTTCGGTGTGAAACTCCTTGCGGATGTATTTTTTCTGCTGGTCGTTTGCTCCGTGTATGATGATGTTACGGAACCGGAATTCAGGCATTTTCTTTTTGAAAGCCATGCGTTCTTTCTCCAGCAGACGATAGTCCATACGACGGGGAATCCGGTTCTTGATGGAATCCATCAGTTCCATGGTACGTTTATAGCCGATGTCGTGCAGTTCGTCAAAACGATTGAAATCCATCAGGCTCACATCTTCGTATTTAAAGGTCATCAGAATGCCCATAGAATCAGGTACGGAATAGTCCGTTTTCTGCATGATCATGCTTTCCAGCTGTCCGATAATGTCTCCTTCCTTCGGTTTCCCGGGATTGGAACTTACCACGCTGCCGATAATAATGTCCGGATGAAAGTTCTCCGTCATTACATTGACTGGGAAATTGTTATATATCCCTCCGTCATACGCCAGCACGGAATCAATTTCAATGGGCTTGAACATGCCTGGAAAGCTCATGGAGGCACGCACGGCATCCCCCAAATCACCTTCCTTGAAAATAATCGGGCGTTTGTTATACACATCAGAAGCTACGCAGCGGAACGGCACGAACAGTCTGTCAAAATTCCCCCGGCAGAGCGCCGTGGCCTGCCCGAACAACTCTACGAACGCTAAGTTCATCTGTAGCGGGTCGACCACGCTGGAAGGCAGAAACTGTGTCTTTACCTTATGCAACGGGTTCTTCAGTGACACACGGATATTGATAAATTCCGGAGTGGGTGGATTCCGTTTGAAATAATAGATGTATTTCTCCTGTATCCCTCCGGAATACCATTGTTTGAAGTCCTCCGATTTGATAAGTTTTTCCATGTCGTCCGGCGAATAGCCCATGGCATAGAGCGATCCGACGATGGCTCCCATGGAAGTACCTGTGATATAGTCGATGGGAATGTTGTTCTCCTCCAGTGCACGGATAATACCGATGTGCGTAAGGCCCTTGGCTCCGCCCCCACTGAGTACCAGTCCCACTTTTTGGGCCGATACGGTGGAGAAAAACAGACAAAAAAGAACTGCTAAAATGCGGTGTATATATCTCATATATAAATTGTCTAAGTTGTTGTACTCCAAATATAGTGATAAAAATAGACTGGGCATGCGAAATCTCATTTTTTTTCCAATTTCACGGATTATTTCAAAATCTTTTCAGAATTGTATCAGACCTTTGTCATAACCAAAAGAAAAAAAGAACATTGATTTATGAAGAAAATTGTATTTTGGGCCATGATGACACTGGGTGTTGTCAGCCTGCAGAGCTGTGATAAAGACGATGACGACCGTTTGCAAGTATCGGCAAACCTCCAAGAAGCTTTTGATACCCGATATCCGAATGTATCGAGAGTGGACTGGGAACAAAAAGGTCAGTTCTATGAAGCTGAATTCGTGGATAACGGATATGAGAACAAGGCATGGTTTACTCCCGACGGCGCATGGGTAATGACAGAATATGACTTACGTTTCACACAATTACCGCAAGCAGTACAAGATGCTTTCAAGGCGGGTACATACGCTTCGTGGAAAGTGGATGATGTGGATAAGATTGAGAAAACCGACGGCAGTGTGACTTACGTGATAGAAGTAGAATCGGGTGAAAAGGAATACGAGCTTACTTATCTGGAAGACGGTACACTGATTCGTGAGGATACTGAATGGGGTGAACATACTCCGATAGCTCCCGGACAGACTTCGGAAGTGAAAGATTTGGTAAAGGCTAAATACCCTCAGGCTGTGATTCTGGACATTGAAGAAGAAAAAGGAGGTATTGAAGTGGAAATCCGTGACGGTAACCGTCAGAAGGAAGTATATTACGCACTGAACAACGGAATTCTTTCATGGGTACACACCATGTACGAAGTGGAACGGCGTGAATTCACCACCCTCCCCGAGAGTGTACAGCAGGTTTTTACTGAATTGTCAGGAAGCGGAATGGTAATTGATGATGTGGATTTCTTTGAAACAGCAACAGGGAATTACTACCGTGTAGAAGTGGAAGACCGGGGTACCGACAAGTATGTTTACGTGGCAGAAAATGGGGAGATGCTTCAGATGAAACTTAAAAATTATGCTTAAAAACATAAAATATTAGACTTTTCTGAACTTTTTAGGGAAATAAACCGTATATTTGCAACGGATTTCCCAGATTCACGTGGCCGGGCAGTCCTGCTGTTCCGGCCACAGAAGTAATGTTCCGGGCAGGAAATCACTGTAAGGACACAGTACCGGATAGTATTAACTAAAATCAAATTACATGCTCAAAAATGTAAAGTGGTTTTTTGTTGTATTAGTATTCAGTTCCTTCATTTCTCTGTCATTTGACAAGAGAAAGACTCCCACCGAGAAACTTCCGCTTGGGGCTCAGGCTCCGGAGTTAGTGCTCGGAAAAGAAAAGCAGCCGCTCAGCCTGCAAGCCGCTAAAGGCAATTACATCCTGCTGAGTTTTTGGGCAAGTTACGACGCTGCATCGCGTACACGCAATGCCAGACTGCACAATGTGGTATCGGACGACGCCCGTGTTGAGATGATTTCCATTTCATTCGACCGCTACCAGTCGGTATTCAACGCAGCGGTTCGCCAGGACGGTATCAGCGATAACGTCTATCAGGAAATGGAAGGTGAAAATTCGGAGATATTCAAGTCGTACGACTTGAAGCACGGATTCATCAATTACCTGGTGAACGACCGTGGAGCCATTGTGGCAAAGAATGTAACTCCCTCCGAACTGGCATCGCTTCTGCATCAGGCAGAAAATTGATGCCCGCCCTTTGAAGAAGATGACTTTGGATACAACAAAAAGCAAAGAGATTTCAAATCAGACAGGTTCTGTACAGATTTGAAATCTCTTTTTTTATGCGGTCACGGCAGGACTCTGCCGTGATTTCTTTAGCATTTAATTTTCAGCTCATCCAGTATGCGGCGCATCTGCTCGTAAGTAGTGATGCGGGTAGGAACCAGCGGCAGGCGCAGACGGTTTTCAATCATTCCCATCATGCTCAGCATGGCTTTCACTCCGGCAGGGTTACCGTCGACGAACAGCAGCTTGAACAGCTCCGTAAACTGGTGATGGATGGTCAGCGCATTGTTGTAGTCGCCGGCCAGTGCCAGACGCGTCATGCGGCTGAACTCACGCGGAAAGGCATTTCCGATAACGGAGATAACCCCCACGGCTCCCAAGGTAATCAGCGGGAAGGTAATACCGTCGTCGCCCGAAATTACGTCGAAATTCTCCGGTTTGTTCTTGATGATATCGTCCATCTGTGTAATGTTGCCCGATGCTTCCTTGATAGCCACGATGTTTTTGAAGTCGCGCGCCAGACGCAAGGTCGTTTCGGCCGTCATGTTCACTCCGGTACGTCCCGGCACATTGTAGAGCACTACCGGAAGATCTGTAGCTTCGGCAATGGCTTTATAGTGCTGGTAAATGCCTTCCTGTGAAGGTTTATTATAATAAGGAACGGCCACCAGTACGGCATCCACTCCTGTGAAGTCCTCATTTTTCAGCGTGTTGAGCACCGTCTGCGTGCAGTTGCTGCTGATGCCCAGCAAAATTGGCACACGACCGTTGACGCGTTCTATCACCACTTTCTTGATTTGTCTTTTTTCTTCCTCAGTCAGTGTCGGTGTTTCCGCAGTGGTACCTAATACACAGAGAAAATCCACCCCATTTTGTACCTGATATTCAACGAGTCGTACCAGCGCGTTATAATCCACGCTACCGTCGCTCTTGAAGGGAGTAATCAGAGCTACTCCCATTCCTTTCAGTCTTCTTGCTATCATAAATGAAATATAATCGCTTTAACAAGTGTACAAAAGTACGAATATTTTCAATTTAACCTATAGATTTAATCGTTTTTTTGCCTTTTATAAATAATTTGTAAAGGACTGGCACTTTATTCGCCAATCATTCCGAGAAACTCCTCTTCATTTACGATGCGGATGCCCAGTTTTTCTGCTTTTTCCAGCTTGCTGGGGCCCATGTTCTCTCCGGCCAGGATGAAGCTTGTTTTCTTGGAGATGCTGCCTACGTTCTTTCCGCCATGCTTTTCGATAAGTGCCTTGTATTCGTCGCGCGAATGGCGGGCAAATACGCCGCTGATAACGATGGATTGGCCTTGCAGTTTGTCGGTCTGCTCGGCTGTCTCTTCCTCGCTGATGGCCATCTGCACTCCGGCTTCACGCAGGCGTTCGATAAGCTGGAGATTCTTTTCGCTGTGGAAATAACGCAGGATGCTCTGTGCAATCTTTTCGCCGATTTCGTCCACGTGAATCAGGTCGTCCAGCGTAGCCGATTTCAGGTCGTCGATGGAGCGGAACGCACGTGCCACTTTCTTGGCTACGGTTTCGCCGACAAAGCGGATGCCCAGTGCAAAGATGACACGTTCGTAGGGAACGGTCTTCGATTTCTCTACTCCCTGTATAATGTTCTCGGCCGATTTTTCTCCCATGCGGTTCAGACGGCAGATGTCCGCAGCTTGCAGCGTGTAAAGGTCGGCCACGTCGTGAATCAGTCCCTCCTGATAGAACTGGTCGACGGTTTCTGGTCCCAGTCCTTCGATGTTCATGGCACGGCGGCTGATGAAATGCTCGATTCGGCCCTTTATCTGTGTGGGACAACCGTCTTCGTTCGTACAGTAATGTGCAGCTTCGTCCTCGTAACGTACCAGTCGGCTGCCGCATTCCGGACAGTGTGTGATGAAAGTTACCTTCTCGCTTCCTTCCGGACGTGCGTCCTTATCCACTCCCGTAATCTTCGGAATGATTTCGCCGCCCTTTTCCACGTACACCATATCGCCCAGATGCAGGTCGAGCGACTCGATGATGTCGGCATTGTGGAGAGAAGCACGTTTCACCACCGTACCCGAAAGCTGAACCGGTTCCAGATTGGCCACGGGGGTTACCGCTCCCGTACGTCCCACCTGATATGTCACCTTCAGCAGTTTGGTGCAAGCTTGTTCTGCCTGAAATTTATAAGCGATGGCCCAGCGCGGCGACTTGGCCGTGAAGCCCAGGTTGCGCTGCTGGCGCTGTGAGTTTACCTTCAGCACAATGCCGTCGGTAGCCACCGGCAGGTTTTTGCGCTCCAAGTCCCAGTAGTTGATAAAGTCGAATACTTCTTCTAGCGTACGGGCCTTGCGCATGTGCGACGACACCTTGAAACCCCAGCGTGCCGCTTCCTGCAAGTTCTCATAATGCCCGTCGTGCGGCAGTTCCTCGCCCAACAGATAATATAGGTAGGCATCCAGCTTGCGCGAAGCCACTACTGCCGAGTTCTGCGACTTGAGTGTACCCGAAGCCGCATTGCGTGGATTGGCAAAAAGCGGTTCCTCACGCTGCTCACGTTCGCGGTTCAGTTCCTCGAATACCGTCCACGGCATCAGAATCTCACCACGGATTTCAAACCGGCGGGGATAACCATCGCCCGACAGGCGCAGCGGAATGGAACGGATGGTCTTCACGTTGTCCGTTACGTCGTCGCCCCGTACACCGTCACCACGCGTCACCGCCTGCACCAGTCGTCCGTCTTCGTAGGTCAGCGAAATGGACGTACCGTCGAACTTCAGCTCGCAGCAGATTTCGAAGTCCTCGTTCAGTGCCTTCCGCACACGTTCGTAGAACTCCCGCACCTCTGTTTCGGAATACGTGTTGCCCAGTGAGAGCATGGGATATTTGTGTTCCACCTGGCGGAACTCCTTGTTAAGGTCGCTGCCCACGCGCACGCTCGGCGAGTTCTCGTCGTAGTGTTCGGGGTGTTTCGCTTCCAAATCCTGCAGCTCGCGCATGAGCCGGTCGAATTCCTGGTCGCTGATGGTTGGTGCATTGAGAATGTAGTAGTTATGATTATGCGTGTGTAAGTCTTCACGCAGCTGGTCGATTCTTTCTATTTCTGTCATGACATTAAAGCGTAATGTTTCATGCAAAAGTAGCAAAAATATTCGTACTTTTGCAAAAAACAATCGCAGACAAATGAGAATAGACATTATAACCGTATTGCCGGAAATGATTGAAGGATTCTTCAATTACTCCATCATGAGCCGTGCTCAGAAGAAAGGAATTGCCGAGATTCACATCCATAACCTGCGCGATTATGCGTACGACCGTTACCGTAAGGTGGACGATTATCCGTTCGGGGGATGTGCCGGCATGGTGATGAAGATTGAGCCGATTGACCGGTGTATCTCCGCACTGAAGGCGGAACGTCATTACGACGAGGTGATTTTCACGACGCCCGACGGCGAGCAGTTCAACCAGAAGATGGCCAACACGCTGTCGCTGTCGCAGAACTTGATTATTCTGTGCGGACACTTCAAGGGCATCGACTACCGCATCCGCGAGCATTTCATCACGAAGGAAATCAGCATTGGTGACTATGTGCTGACGGGCGGCGAGCTGGCGGCAGCGGTGATTGCCGATTCGATTGTCCGCATCATTCCGGGAGTGATTTCCGATGAGCAGTCGGCTTTGTCCGATTCGTTCCAGGACAACCTGCTGGCTCCTCCGGTATACACGCGTCCGGCAGAATACAACGGCTGGAAGGTGCCCGACATCTTGTTGTCCGGTCATGAAGCGAAGATTCGTGAATGGGAGTTCCAGCAGTCGCTTGAACGGACCCAGCGTTTGCGTCCGGATTTGCTGGAAGGGAAATAAAGTAGAGTATTTGATTATTTCGGACGTAATGTACTGGAGAGTGCCTTACGTCCGATATGCTTATATGTATGCCGGAAAGTCTTATTCCATCTCTTCTTTTGTTTGCTTTAGGTCTTTTGACGTGAATAGCACGAATCTGTCCTTTTTCTTTCTTATGTTTATTCTTCTATCGCAGGATAAATTATATCTAATTTATTCTTTATAAAGAGAATAGAATGGTTATCGAGGGGAATTATGAAGAATGTTTCATATATTTGTATATGAACATTGTTTTACTATATCGTTAGTGAGAAACCTGGAAAGTAATGTATTAACCTATCTAAATAAGTATGGAAAAGAAAGAATTGGAAAACCTGTTAATGAGATTCTCTCATTTAGGAGTCACTCATTCAAAAAATGGTGCATTGCTGATTGGAAAAGCTCCTCATATTGCCGAATTTGCCTGGCTTAATGTTATGTACCCATGTGTCACGGAAGCAGAAGTTTGCGATTTGGAGAAGAGATTGGGAGTCGCTATACCTGAAGTCTACAAGGATTTTCTGATGAATGTATCCAATGGCTTTGATATAATGAATTGCACATTGGCATTGCATGGTTGCAGAACATCCTATGACAGAAGCGATTTGGATTCATGGTATCCGTTTAATCTTGAAGATGTCCAAAAGTATGAACGGCCTAAGAATGCCACACCGGAAATGTTCTTTTTGGGTACTTATGAATATGACGGCTCAAAACTCTATCTCAATACGTTGGATGATAAGATATACTATTGTGACCGCTATGATGCAACTCCATTGAAATCATGGGATTCGCTATCGGCAATGCTGACTTCTGAGATAGAAAGAATATTTGGTTTGTTTGATGCGGATGGGCATTGTATCGATGAAGATGTTCCTACAACGCCGGTCGTAATATAATACACTATCTTTGATTGATATTGTCTTAATCATACGACTATTCTAAGCCCTTTGGCGGAAAGGAGGCAAGTGATGAAAAAACAAGAATTAAAGATGTATTCTAAAATAGTAACTATTATAGCTTCCATAATTGGTCTGTTTGTTTTTGTGTCGCTGTATATAGTTTTACCTATTCCCAGAGGTAATAAAGTTGATAGTGATTATTGTACCTACTATAAAAATATCAGAGGAATATACTATATCTCGGTTGAACATTCGCTTGAATTGATAAATCACGGCAGTTGGGGCTACCTCAAAGATGTGGACGAATCAACATTTACGGTATTAGATAACCAATGGGCAAAGGATGCAACCCATGTCTGGTTTGGAGACAAGTTGATAGAAAACGTAGATGCCAAAACATTCCATATCAATGCCAGTGGAGTTGCTGTGGATAAAGACAATGTATATATCCGAGACTATTCGGGTAGCGGTTCATACAGTTCCTACATAAGCCCTTCTCACAGTGGCATAGATGTCGAAACAGCAGAATACTTTGTGCATCGTCTCGGTTCCAGACAGGACGAATGGATGCGGGATAAAGACTACGTTTATCACTATGATAAGAGAACGGATGTTGACAGAAACAGTTTTAGAATTATAGGGGAAAACTGGTTTATTGACAAGAACTATGTCTATCTGACCGTGTATAATAATAAAACTCAAGCGTGGGATTTATGTCGTATAGACTCCTTACAACATCCTATCGAGCCGGGGTACTGTTATTTCCGCAATGGCAGGAATGTCATTTATGGTGATTCTGTAATTGTCCGGGATATAGATATTCGGCGTTTTGAGGAAATCGGTGTCGGCAAATGTTTAGTTAATGATATGCTTTTCTTGAATGGAGAACCTTTCCTCAAAGATTCATTGGACGTAAAAAATGCCACATTCTATTTTTACGGGCGCATTGCAACCGACAAACATCATGTCTTCTTTGATAGGAAGCAACTGGATGATATCAACGCCGCTACTTTTCGTCAAATAAGCGATGAGGTCTTTGAAGATAGAAGCTACATCTATATCATAAAAGAAAATTCATGGAAAGAAGATTATCCATTCGATAAAAAAAGGAAAGAGTAATCAAATGTTTTGATAAATGTTGTTTTATCAGTCGGGTAAGTTAGACTGCTAAAAATCTAAAATAAAGTGATATGGAAAGTAAAACCTGGTGGAGTATTGTACTACTTATAATAAGTTGTGTCATGCATTTTATAAGACTGATGTCCACTACCTTCATTCCACGTATGCCATCTGACTTCTTTTCCATTATTTTCATATCCGGTAGTACAAGATGAAAGTAAAAAGAAAGTTAATAACAAACTTAAACAATTGAGCATATCTATTATAATTTATGTTTGTCTGACATGATAGAGATTACATCAGTCATTCAACTTAGGTAGAAATATTTTTTCCTTCGTTAATCAAAGTATTTTTTGTGGAAATTCTTCCTTGTTAGTTGGATTCTGTGGATGATACTTGTCTGCAATTTCAGAAAAGTCGTCTGGTTCTATTTCCATATTTTCAATACGGCGGCACAATTCAGGGTCATCGGATAGGTATTCAAGCAATTCCTGACGCAACTGGTTTTTATTTCCTTTGTAGGAGCCTATTACGACAGCTAATTCTTCATTTGTTTTCCGTACCAGATAGTTAATCATGCCTCTTCCATTTCCGCTTGATATCTTAAACACACCTTTTGAATTTATGCTGTAATTGGAACTATGCACATAAAACTCCACATATTTCCCAAAGGCCTCAAGACTCATCCACTCAGGATCTTCTATCTTTCTTTTCTTCTTGGAGAAAGACTTACCAGTAATATAAGGATGACATACAAGAAAGGCAACATTATCTGTATTTGTTTTCTTCCATACCCCCAAAATACTCACATCTGTATTTTTTACTTTTATCTTATGCCCATCGTTCGTTTTCATACGAATCTTTTTAGTTCCGAAATTAGGCATTTTTACCCGACCGATATACTCAGTCCCATCTTTCATTACAAGACGTCCTTCTTCATGATCTGTAGCATCTTTGATAAGAGCATAAGTAGTACATCCACTGAAAGGAATGATGACAACCACACATAATAATGACAAAATAAGACTTAATGTTTTTTTCATAGATAGAAATATTAAAAACGGTACTATTTATTTTTCCAAATATACAAAAAACAAATCTTTTTGTGACTACAATCTATAAATAATTTAAGAGGTATAAAAGCTGACAGCTGCACAATTAATCCTATAGGTTAATGTACATACAAGGCTTGAAGATTGTAAAAAGGAACGGTATCACAGACATTCCTGAATGATTTATATTCCATTTGGACAAGCTATATTTAATTTTGAAATATATCTACAAACAGGGATTCAAGATTTCCAGCAAACAGGAATACCATTATTTCCCCATAAATACGAGTAGAAAATTCAACTAAATATGTGATTCTGAATAATTTCCAATCTTGATAAAGATAGTCTGTCTTTTATGAGAGATTATATGGAATGTTTCATATCTTTGTAGATATCCATTGATTTTCAATATCCTTTGCTATAATCCGGAATGAATAGTACTAACCGTCTAATAAAAGAT
>ENA-UOJA01002702-UOJA01002702.1-human-gut-metagenome-genome-assembly--contig:-C19-NODE-2702-length-11595-cov-8.446447_pt1 | contig 11595 bp, 7 predicted proteins | sample MGYA00242337_ERZ723884 | MGnify/ENA metagenome assembly ERZ723884
TATGAAAAAGTATTTTTTAGTGAGCATCTTGTTACTGCTCGGTACGATGCTCGGAACAGCCACCTCACAGACCATCACAGGCAAAATTACCGACCCTTCCCGTCAACCTATTGACGGGGCCACGGTCGTGCTCCAGACACCCGATTCCATATTTGTAGAAGCTACCATTACAAATGCTGACGGTACTTTCCTGCTGAATCACCAGCCGGCACACTATCGTCTGCTGTTCCAACACCTGCTGTATGAACCGCAAGAGAAAGAAGGCACAGGGACTGATGCCGGCACGTTTATACTGCAACCGAAAGACTACGCCCTTCAAGAAGTCATAGTACAAGGCGAACGCCCGCTGGTCACCGTAGAAGGCAGCCGACTAACCTATGACATGCCGCAACTGACCTCCCAACGGCTGGTCACCAACGCCTACGAAGCCCTCAAACAGCTTCCGGGCGTTATTGAACAGAACGATGTACTGACACTGGCCGGAGCAGGCGGAGTCAGTTTGCTGCTGAACGGACGTCCCTCGTCTATGACCTACGAACAACTCATCACTCTCTTAAAGGGTATGCCGGCCTCGCGCGTGGAAAAAGCGGAAGTGATGTACAGCGCTCCTCCGCAATACCACGTGCGCGGTGCGGCTATCAACCTTGTACTGAAAGGATATAAACCCGGCGAAGGAGGCTTGCAAGGAGAAGTCAACGGTGAATATAAACAGCAGAAGGAAGCCGGAGGCAACGGAGGCGTCACACTGGCCTATACTTCTCCTAAAATTGACCTTGATTTCATGTACAACCTTCAGAGCAACTATACTCGTGGCTACATTGATTTCATCGCCCGGCATACGGTAAAGGATCAGGTATATAACGTGAATCAGGTGACGGACAATGAAGGACGTAGTCTGACGCACACCCTGCGCGCCGGAGGGACGTATAAATTTGATAAAGACAACTCGCTGAACTTGTCCTATACCACCCAGTTCAGTCCGGACAAAACCGGCGACAGCCATTCCAACGGGAATATTTCCGAATCATTCAATCATTCCCAGGCTCACCATCAGATGCACAATGCTGCATTGTATTATACCTCCGGATTCGGATTTCAGGCAGGAGCCGACTACACGTATTTTACCTCGACCGATACGCAAGACTTTTTCGATCGTAGTCCGGAAGAGGTAGAAACCCGCTTCATAAGCTGTTCCGACCAGCACATTGACCGCTGGAAAATCTATGCCGACCAGCATCACACACTGCCACAAAACTGGACCCTGAACTACGGGACTTCTTTTACCTACGTCAACAACCGGAACACCCAAAACTATGATTTGCCGGAAATGCAAGGCAACAACCTGCACAGCCGTATCCGTGAATACACCTATAACGTCTACGCCGGATTCGACAAGCCGTTCAATTCCCAATGTACCCTGAGTGCCTCTGCCACATTGGAATACTACCAGATGCAGGATTACCGGAAATGGGCTGTCTACCCCACTCTCCAGTTGAACTACATGCCGTCTGCCTCGCACATTCTCCAGTTGTCTTTCAGTTCTGACAAGACCTATCCCGATTACTGGACACTGAGTGGCGCCACCAGCTACCTGAACGGTTACAACGAAAGTCTGGGCAATCCGTTCCTTCGTCCCTACACCGATTACAACGTCGACCTGACCTACATTCTGAAAAGCAAATACATTTTTCAGGCAAGTTACAGCTATACACCCGACTACTTCATGCAGACCGTTTACCTGGATTCCGACCGTCTGAAAGCCATCTACAACTGGCAAAACTGGGATTATGCTCAGGACCTCTCTTTCACCGCCATCCTTCCTTTCAAGGTAGGGAACTGGTGGGACAGCCGTTTCACCCTACAGGCTACCTTGAAACACGACAAGGCCAGTGTATATTACGATGCACCTTTCAATCAGAAGCAATGGGTCGGCGTAGGACACTGGACACATACCTTCCAGTTATGCCGCCAGCCCAACCTGAAAATGGAGGTTACCGCTTTCGGACAAACAAAATCCATACAAGGCAGTTACGACATTCAGCCAGTGGCCTTCGTAGATGCAGCCTTGCGCTATACCTTTGCCAAAGACAAAGCTATGCTTCAACTGAAAGGACGTGACCTATTCAATACGATGAATCCCAAAACAAAAGTCCGGAACGGTGCGCAACATCTCGACATGAATACCAAAAGCTACATGCAGAGCATTACCCTTTCGTTCAGCTACCGCTTTGGTGGCTACAAGAAAAAAGAAATGAAAGAAGTAGATACCTCACGGTTTGGGAAGTAGGTATTTGGCATTAAAGTATCAACTTGCTATCAAGATTTTGTACTATCTTTGCACAAGTTACTATATAAGAAAAAATAGCTATAAAAATTATCCCATGAAATTCCTCTTAGCCTACCTGACTATATCAATTCTCTTTTTAAAAAGCAATCTGATAATTGCACAAGTGGCATTTAAAACCTATAATCAAGAAATAGGCACAATCCAATCAAACGGAAACATACAAAAAATCAATTACACTTTCAAGAATAATTCTAAGCACCCCACCGCCATCACACGAATTGCATCAAACTGCGGATGTACAACTCCCTCATTTGACAAACGACCTATACAAACAGGAGAACAACGTACGATTCAAGTAGCATTTAATCCCATAGGCATAAAAGGATATTTCAAGAAACAAATAACTGTATACTTTGCAGATAGCAAAAATCCCGTACATCTATATTTAAGTGGAAATGTGATTGTCCCAGAAAATCTGATAGATGGCTATCATTATGTATTGGGGAAATTACAATTTAAAAACATAAGAGCTACCCTACAAGCTTCAGAGGGTCAGACTTTCATGCGAACATTTCCATTAATCAATGCAACAGCCCAACCAGTAAAAATAACTCTAAGTTCTGATATAGAAGGCATCCTTTTTGAAGAAACACAAATCACTTTGGCTGGACATGAGGCATACGAGCTACCTATTTATTTTTCCCCCAAAAAGTCCCAGCAGGTTTCTATTAGACTTATAGAAAAAAAGACTACAAACAATGAAGTTGCATTAAAAGTCATAAAAGACAAATAATGCAACTCATTATCAGAAATTAGTAAACGAACTTGCGCTGAACGATGAAATCACCTGTTAAATGAGTTTCATCCACGTCAGTATTCAACCAATAATGACCTTCCACCCAGTTACCTTGTTCATCAAAGGAAGAATAGCTATATGATTCTTCTGCATCTTCTCCAGAAGTTAATCCAACAGTTTTCTTGGTAATACCAGTCAAAAGCTTCTTATCATTATACCAATACTGCAATTCATAGTGATTTTCGCTTTCCATACCTTCAATTGTATTGACATAATCTACAGTCGTTTTTTGAGCAGCCATATAAGACTCATTGTCATAAGTCGTAACCTTTTTCTCCCAGCAGCTACCTTCTGGCATTTCATATTCGCCAGACATATCCGTTAATATTTCACGATTTAATAAAAATCCATTCTCATCAAAATCATATTTCACAGTCTGCTTAGAAATAACCATTGTCTGCATTGTCTTTGTCTCCACAAACGAAACAGGATACTTTTTATTATCATACTGATAAGTCTTTTCCACTTTTAATTTAAAGAACCCCATAGATTCTTCGTTTGTATAAAAAGCTGTATTCACTCCGTCACAGGTCAACAATACATTTCCATTCTCTCTAATTGTGGTAACTCCTTTTTGTAGAACAAAATCCAAAGTTCCTACTGCAAAAGGCAATGGGACATACAAATCATGATTCCCATACTCAATAGTATACACCAAATCATCTTCTGTCACTCCAACCGTCTTAATCAATGCAACCACAAGCCTTCCCTTATCATCATACTGGTAAGTGGAAATTCGTGCATCTACCGGGACCCAACGACTGGCCTGCTCAGTCACCCCAAAAGGATCGTATTTCACCAGATTTCCCTTTTCATTGAAAGAATAGACATAAGGCATTTCTATTTTCTCACCATCCTCTTCCTGAATACGTTTCTCAATCATTTCAACAGGATTCCCTTTCAAGCCCATAAAATAAGAATGAGAATTATCCCATAATATCTCACAGACAGAATCCTTTGGAACTTCTGGGGTTTCAGGCTGCTTCCCACCTTCTTGCGATTCGTTTTCAGAGTCACAAGCAAGCAAGGACAAAGACAAGCAAACACAAAAAATTGTATACAAATATTTCATGATACACCAAAAATAAGAAAACCGGACGGATAGAAATACGTTCCATGCCGTCCGGCGATAATTAGAATGAACAAAATTTATTTCTCTTTATGTAGTTCAGCCCAAATCTCATCAAAATCTTGAGCGAATTTCAGCTGATAATGATTAGACATACGTCTAAACAAACAATCGTTAGGATAATGACCGCAATTTGTTTTGTCTGGACTATTTTTATCCTTTTCACAATATCCAGTATTCCAGCACTGTGCATAAGTCACCCCATTCGCATTACGATTATAAACAACAACAGGATATCTAGGTAAATCCTTAATTCCATTACCACCAAACATTTTATCCCCCTCCAAACAACACCAACTAGCAGGAACCGTCCATGTTAAAGAACTGCATCCGTCAAGATCCAATGCTGTAAGATTTACCGGGACATCTGAAACCGCTAAGCTTCCAGCCTTATAATCGTAATTATAAGTCTTATTTTCTGTATACACCCCAAAATCAGCTGGGACAGATGACAATGTAGTATTTTCAGACAGATCTATTACTGACAGAAGTGTATTTGCCTTAAACTTACCAGCAGGAATTGCAGCAATATTATTCTTTGCCACTGACAAATAACGCAAGTTAGGCATTCCTGACAAATCTGGAATTTCAGTCAGACCGCAATTATTCAAGCTAACAAGAATAATCTTATCGCTTTGCAGTTTGCCGAAAGAAGTCAGCTTGTTATCATCAAAGAATACCTGATCAAGTTCATTATGACCAATATTCAATTTGCTAAAATCAACAGAAGTCAACTTGTTACCAGCCATTGAAAGTGTTCTCAATTCCTTAATCTTACCTACAGCTTCCGGAATATCTGTAAAAGCACATCCATCAAGCAACAATCCTTGGAATTTAGTATGTTCTTGTGGAACATCTACAGGAAGAGTAGAAAGATTTTCATTCCAACGGAAATCAAATGTATACACTCTATACAATTTGGTAAATGTATTAGCAGGCAATGATGAAATTTTTGTACGCTGAATACGCAACTGTGCCAACTTCTCCCAGTTGTCAAAGGCATTTTCAGGAATCTGAGAAATTTCATTTCCTACCAAGTCCACCATTTCCAGCCCCTTATGGTTACTCAAACATGAAGGGAACTCTGTCAACTTACTGTCAATAATAGAAATCTTGTATAGATGCTTAATTTGCAAGTTTTCAGGCAATGAAGCCAAAGAAGTATTGATAATCTCCAATGACTGCAGATTACTTTCGTTCAATTCAATAGGCAACTCCTCAAACTCAGGAATGTCCCGAATCATAATATTCTCAAGTGTCGTAAAACGTGAAATGTTTGCAGGCAGTTTCTTCATACCCTTAAATTTCTCATCAAATACAATACCTGCAAGATAAAGGATATTGTGATTACCATCTTCCTCAAACTCCAGATTTTCCCAAGTCTTAAAGTCATCATTTTCTTCTCTCCAGGTCTTAGGCCACAATGTAGAATCCGGACCAAGAATCTCCGTACATAATCCAAAAAGCTTATTCTTCAACATATCCGCTGATTGTACCTCAAGGATATTTACAGGGAAATAAAAAGCTACTGCTTCCTCGTGCTTAATCACAAATGTATTATCACCAGACTCTGGCAAATACATGTCATGTATCTGATCACCTTTATTATTGTATGCAATGTATCTTACTACCGAATAAGTACCTACATCCAAACGCAGTACTTCAGACACCATCTCTTCTCCGTCTGCATTTACATCAATAGTAGGAAGGACCAATTCTTCCTCGCTTCCTTCTTTCTGAAGGGTAACCTTAATACGTGCTACATCTGCAATATCATCAATTGTATATACAGTATGCTCGTAAAAACGGAAAGTGACTTCCCCTTGTCCTTCGGCAAGGGGTGTTTCTGCATTTTCATCCTTACAAGAGACAAAAAACGCAGTAAACAATACTAAACAGTATAATAAGTAATTTTTAATTTTCATGATTCTTCCACAAATTAAAACGTTCATAATAGCGCCAGTAGCCAGCCAAAGGTGCGCCCTTAGTCTTTTCGTAATCATTCAGTTCCGGCAAGTATAAGGCTGTAGTCACAGCTTCTTCTGTTTCCTCCGGACAAGGCGCATTATAATCAAAATCTTTCAGGTTAGTAAATCCAACCGTCTCACTATTCGCTTCCTTAGGAGGTTTACCTGTTTGATTAAATACACGTACATCCGGGTCCCAGCAATTGCGATTAGCGTGATTCAAAACCCAGTTAGGTAGATTACCAGAGAACTTATTCAAACTTATTCGGAAAGAACGAAGTTTTGGCAACACATTAGCCTCTATTTCTGGAAGTTCTCCATATAAATAGTTATAACCAATTCCTAAATGCTCCAAATCAGGGAACATAGTGAATAAAGACTCATCTACTTCTCCCGTCAGTCCTAAATCAGTCTTCCAGTTAACTCCCAATGGTATATCTGTCATATCATCCATTGAATCTTTCTTGCGGTTACCACCCAATTCCAGGTATTTTAACGATTTATTTCTTGTAACAGTCATACTTGTTCCATCCTGCTTGGTAATCACTCTGCCATTTGAGAGACCGCTCAAAGACCACAGCAAGCTACCCGGTTTGTTTGGAGCCCCTAATTCAATGAAGCTATTTCCATACAAATTCAACTCTTCCAGATTACTCATATTAGCCCAATCCTCCGGTGCCGGAAGTTCACTAATACCATATGCATAGAGTGACAAACTCTGAAGTTTATCCAACTTAGTAATCTCATTACCTAACTTAATAGAACGAAGATAAGAGTTAGAGTTTGCCTTAATTTCCAATGTACGCAGTTCTTTCAGGTTCACAATCTGGAACGGAATAGAACGGTCTGTGTCGAACATAAAGAAACTGATGCCTACAATACGTTCTTCTATTGAATCTTTTCTAATACCTGCTACCTCATCCACATATTCATATTGAATCTCTTCCGTTTCAATATTATCCCAGTGAGTAATAGGACGGCTGGTATCCCAATATGTACCATACAACCCCATCAGACGAGCCAATGTTACCACAGTCAGAGAGTCACCGCGACGAGAAGGAATAATCCGTTCCATGTGTTCCTGAGTCACCTTATATGTACTTACAATACCCCCCTCTTTCTTTTCCTTAAAGCTAATGGCAAGCGTTCTGCTTTCTGTGCTGCTATTAATATCATAATGGAATCTGAAAGTCTGTGTTTCCGGCTTAGTCAATGACGGCGCATACTCATACTTATAGTCCTTATCTGTACTCAGCCATTTATCTGCAGCCTCTGCATCCTCAATGACAGCCTCATAGGGCACGTTAGCCATTACTTCTACATCAAAATAAGCTTTTTCTTCATCTGTATAATAAGGTAAAGAAGCTTCCTCTGTTATTACTTTTATAACCGGAGCATATCCAAGTTGAGTAACCTTTACCTCTTTATAGTCAGAACCACAGATGAAAGTAATTTTAGCTGTACGCTCATCATATCGAGTAGACTGATCCACAACAACTCTACACACTGCATCTCCGTTTCCATTAGCTGGAGATACCATGCACCACGAAGCATCAGACTTGGCAATCCATTCTCCGTTAGCCTTGACAGAGATTTCCTCTTCTCCGCCTGCATCATACAAATTCAATTCAGTCTTGTCAATCTCAATGCCTGCCACAGGAGTAGCATCATCATCCTTACATGAGAAAGTTATAAGACTGATTATTGCTATGATTAATATTTTATTTATAAATCTATTCATAATGTCTTCTGTTTAATTAGTTCTCTGTTTCCAAGATAGGACATCCTGTAATCATCTGTGTAGCATCATAATATAAATACATTCTACCCATCTGAATAAACGTACATACCTCTGAAGGAATTACCATCTCCAAATTAGGATTGCTTTGCACATTAAATTCTGCTAACTGAGTAGGGAAATCTGTTTCTGGAATTTTACGTATATCATTACCTGATATATCCAGAGCACGTAATCCCAGTGCCTTTGATAAGTTAGGAGGGAAGACCTTCAAACAAGGAACAGTCACTTCTTTACCATTCATCTTCTTAATCTCGAACTGGCCAGACAACAATACCTTACTCATTGCCTGTACGTTAAAGATATTCGAAGGGAATATTGAAAAAGCATTATTGCTCAAATCTACACCTGTGAAATACATGAAATTTTCCAAATCGAACTCCATCGGAATATAGCGTAAACGATTTCCCTTCAGGTCTAATGCAACCAGACGTTTCAGTCCCACAAATGAAGTTGCAGGAATAGAATCTAACTCACAATTAGCAAGCTGGAGATTCAAAACAATAGATCCGGATTCCACCAAATCATCTGGGAAATAGCATCTATTACCGTTTTTCGGATCACAGTTATCTTTATTTGTCTTAAATCTATTTGATGTCAGATTCAAAGTTTCAGTTTTTACTCCATTGAACTTACCTTCTTTTCCTCCTCTAAAAGAGTTTATCTTATTATAAGAAAAATCCAACGATGTAGCTCCGTATATTGTAGAGTTAGGATCACCATTTATCTTTTCCTTATACATATTAGGGAATTCCGTCAAGGCATTGTTAGTCACACTAAAGCTTTCAATGTCATCTGTTCCACAGAAATTATCATCCATATACGTAATCTGGTTATCTGCAAAGAAGGCCTGAACCGGGTTAAATTTTCGGTTACCACTGTCATCAACCAATGCCGGAAGTTTTTTAAGACGGTTTCTCGTCATTTCAAGCATTCTCAGGTCGGCAATATTCTTAATATTAACAGGGAATTCACTTATCTTATTGCCAATAAGATACAACAACTGCAATGTCTTACAAATATTGTTATTTGCATTATCAAATAAACTATTCAAATCATTATTTCCAGTTGCTCCCTCTCCCTCAAACATCTGTGGATTTACACCAAAGTTCAGCACCACAAGGTTCAGTTCCTTCAGACATTGTGGAACCTTTTTCATGTTCTTACAGTTATATAGTTCAAATTCTTGAAGGGAAGTCAATTCCTTGAATGATTCCGGCAGTTCACTCACCAAACCATTGGCAATAAACATTGCTCTCAGTTTCTTCAGATTTCCGATATTTTTCGGCAAGCCAGTAATTCTGTTTGTCTGTCTTCCCTGATTGTTTCCGTATGTTACTGGGGTAGCATATTTCTTTACGTCTACTTGTCCTTTCTTCGGTTTATACAAGTCTGTACGCACCGTAGAAGGATGCAGCAATGCCATGCGGGCACGGAATACATCCATGTAATCTCTCTTGAAATTATAATTAGGATTATGGTTCAGTTTCCACATATCAATAGCAAACCCATTTGTCTCATCTGTAATGACACTTGGGTCTCCTTCTTCATTATGATGCCCTAAATACAGCACTTCCAGTTCTGTCAGGTTACACAAATCCTCGGGCACATCTCCATAAGGATTGAAAGCACCCAAATCAAGCTGAGTGACACGTCCTGCATTATTCAATGTTACACAAGGCTGTTTTCCCCATTCATCGACCGGACGATTTTCAAAACGCCAGTTTGCACCAATCGGGAAGTTTTCTCCATAATAGCTCCATTCTTCACCCTTCATATTTTTCCAAATATTGAAAAGTGCGATATAATCTTTTATAGCCAGATTATCTGCATCATACTTCACCGGTACATCAGAAGAAGTTGTTTCATTTGCCAATACATTGACAAAACAATCCTTCATATCCTGTGCCAAAAGAAGAACCATTTCATTCGAAGCAAACATTCTCAACTGAGTAACTTCATACTCTTTTGCTTCCATAGCAAGTGTATCCGTACGGAGCAATCCGGTTTCATAATCGCGATACACCTTACATAAACGGCTGAAAGGCTGTTGTTGAGAACCTTTCTTCTTATAGAAAACCTCTACACTTTCAATGTTATTATAATTGAATTCATTCGGATTTTGCTCTACATCTGCTTCAATGGCTCTTGAAGCTGATTTATTTGCCTCACCTTTTATATTATCAAAAGCCGACAAATCTTTCGTCAGCAAGAAAGAAACCTTTCCTCTTACAATAGATTTTACATCTACATCCACTTTTGTAATAGAAGAAGACACAACTTCAAACGGAGTGAGTTCATCCAAATCTATTTGTATCAATGGTTCAAGATCGTTACCAACTGTTTCTGATATACCATAAAGTGTATAGCTCTGCAGTTTATATTCACCATCCAAAAGTTGCAACTTTTCCGAAGTCAGCCCCATGTCTCCCATACCTTCTACAGACGTAAGGTTCAGTGTCTGTGTGATACGGTTATCATTGTTCAAGAGTGTAACCTCTATTTTCTTGGCTTCACTCAAATATTCCAGTTCCTGCGAAGAGCGAGTTCCTACAGATGCCACATGAAACTGTACGTATCCATATCCGCTCTCCAATTGCTCAGAGTCTTCGTCCGAGCAAGATGTTACCCCTGCTACAAAAAGCAGGAGCAACATTAGTTTGCTTATTATATCTTTATATTTCATATTTGTTTAGTAAATTATTGTTCTGGAGTAGAAGGTGCAGCAGCTTTTTTAACTGTAAACTTTCCTAAATACTGAATTTTATCTCCTAACCTACCTCCAATATACATTGTGAAAGCCTCTTGTTTATCTAAGTTATAACTAAACTCTAAGCTATAACCTCCGTCAATTTCTGAAGGTACAGGGAATTGCACATATTCATTTCCGGTGAACTCATCTTCATTAACAATATATTTACCATCTTCAGAAAGTTCAGCATTAACTGTCATATATAAATCACCGTTATATAAATCCAGGTCAGTTTTAAATGAAATTGCTATTTTCCCTGTAGTTTCTTCAACTGCGTAAACTTTATTATTCCAATCTCCAACTGGCTCAAACGTGAAACCACTCATATAGGCATATTGTCCGAACTTAACATTTCCTATTAATGTTCTATAATCCTCATTAAACATATATCCTTGCATATATGGAGTATTTATTTCCATAAAATAGTCTGTCAAGAATTTATCTTTATCATAATTAGGAACTATAAACAACATGAAATACCTATCTGGTCCTTCATCATTACTTCTATCAGGTACAGATATTCTATATTTATACTCTTTCAAACCTGAGTTATCATCAGATGAAATAGAAGTACAAGTCAGTCCTTTTAATTCAACTATTTGTTTACATAATTGGAAGTTATTATCATACTCCATGAAAACAGGAGTAAGTTCTGTTGCGTTAAAGAAAGTTTTCACTCTAAATTCTAAAGACAAAGTGTTGCCAGCTTCCTCAATCGCATCAAACATTGGTAAAATATACTGGCCATTAGGATCATTATCCTTTATAACATTAAAATCTTCAGAATTTATTTAAACAAAATTCGA
>ENA-UOJA01002721-UOJA01002721.1-human-gut-metagenome-genome-assembly--contig:-C19-NODE-2721-length-11510-cov-6.680576_pt1 | contig 11510 bp, 10 predicted proteins | sample MGYA00242337_ERZ723884 | MGnify/ENA metagenome assembly ERZ723884
TATCCATTATACTATGAGATCTCTTTGTATCACTGTTATTACGTTCATCTGCACAGGCACATAAACGTTCCGGCGTAATACAACGGGACGGCGGATACATGCCCTAGATTTTATCTTTCACATAGGCCTCCACATAAACGCCATAGGTTAAGAGTTTACGCAACAAGTACAGGGCTTGTTCTTTATCAAATGTTACATGGAACAGCGAACGTTTTTCTTCCTTATCCATTACATAAGCACCATTAGTACACATGAAATAGCGTAAGCATGGCAACTTCTCGATGACATCGTTCATTTCATTCCAAGCACGACCAGAAGCGATGGCTACACGAATGCCACTTTCACGAGCAGCACGAATCGCCTCAACAGCCTCATCAGGGATTGCTTTCGCATCATTAACCAAGGTGCCATCTACATCGGATGCAATGAATCGAATGGGTTTATCACCGGTAAGACCTATATAGTTTTTAATTTGTAATGTTTCAGTTGAGGACATAAAGCCTCCTTTAATATGGTATATAAATGGATAGATATTATTTTCAATCAGTAGTACAGTAATAGTTACAAATATATCTGTTAAAAGGATACCCAGATAATATGTAAGACATAGATAGTATATAAAGCATAGATAGGAAGTGAAATCATATGCGTATCATAATTGATCGAGATGCAGTTTGTGCAGGCGATGATATGAATCATCATCGCGAAGAGTTTACCGTACCAGATGATATCACCATAGCTGGTTTATTTGAGTTCCTTGAGTTTAAGTACATTCCAGTCATCGCTGGGAATAACGTGGTCTGGGTACTCTATTATCACGAACGTGAGTTAGGTGCTATTTCACCAAGATTCAGAGCTTCATAAATGGAAACATCTCATTATCGTCTATAATTAATAGCTCTGAAAAAGACCACGAATTCTACCTACACTATTACAGCCATCCTGATAGATATAGAAAAAGCTTTATTTAGTTGCATTAAATTCAGCAACGATTTCTTCTAATACAGTTGGATTTTCTACCAATCGTAACAAGGTACGGCCTATGACATTAGCTCCGTCCACAATTGTTTGTTCAATGGTGGATTCTAGCATAGCCGCAGCGAATTCTTTAGAGTGACACACCTTGTCTTCCCCAGCGAGTCGCAATTTAGGGTGGAATGCAGCACATTGATAGCTAACATTACCAATGTCTGAGCTGCCCCCAATATCTGCTGGGCCTGGCTTGAAATCAATGCCCATATCGGTCATTACGTCTTCAATGAGAGCTGTTCCTCTATGGTTTTGGTTCATATCATCATAAGGATTGCCATAGAACTCTACATCTACAGTAGTGCTAGTACAGAGAGCGGCCCCTTCAAAGATGTTCTTAATCTGTTCAGATAGACCATTCAAATATTCACGTTCAGTATGACGTACGGTTACCTCTAATTCGCCAAATTCAGGAATGACATTGGATGCAGTACCACCAGCAATGATCCACGTACCAATACGACTTTCAGGACGTACTTGTTGACGCATCATATCCATCGCATGAATAGCGAGTTGCACACCGTTTACCGCGTTGATACCATTCCAAGGCTCACCGGCTGCATGAGCTGGTTTACCGTGATAGCGAGCGCGGAAACAGTCGAGCGCCAAGAATTGTGAATTTGGTCGTGTTTCTTCCCCATCAAGGTGAACCATGATAGCAAAATCATAGTCTTTAAATACCCCTGCGTTACACATATCCACCTTGCAACCTGTGGCTTCTTCATCAGGTGTACCGATGATATCGATGTCCATATTGAAAGCAACGCCGTCTTGTTGCATTTTATGTAGTGTTAATGCTGCCAGAACACTCATAGAACCGCTGGCAGAGTGACCACATGCATGACCTACTTCAGGGAGTGCATCATATTCACAAAGGATAGCCAAACGACCTTTTGGATTATCTACTTTCACAGCAGAAGCCTTGAACGCTGTTGGCAAATTACAGAATTCATAGGTAACATCTATGCCATGTTTTTCAAGAACAGCACCAATCGTTTTTACGGTCTCAAATTCATGACTAGAAAGCTCTGGGTTCTTAGCTAATGTATAGTTAATAGCAAACGCATCAGTTGCGAAGCTTTTACAAAGATCTGAAAAGGTATTCGTAAGGGACATATTACCTCCATGTATATATCCTAATTATTGTAAAAATTATAATACTCTACAATAAAGAATAGAAAACTCATTTACTCTTAATTATACAATGTTATTGCCTATTATTGTAAAATTCCGTACAATATAAACAGAATTTGATAAACCATGTATATGGATGTTTGAGGAGGTTTCTATGTTTAAGTTCAAAAAGTTGACAGCCATCGCCCTCGTAGCGGTAGCAGCAATGGGTTTATTGGCTGGTTGTGGCAACGACAAACCTAAAATGACACAACAAGAAGGTGTATTGCGTGTAGGTTCTGAAACTACATTCCCACCATTCGAATTCACTGAAGGCGACAAATACGTTGGTTTCGACGTTGATTTGTCCGAAGCAATTGCTAAAAAATTAGGTTTAAAAATGGAATTCAAATCCATGGGCTTCGATGCTTTGATTCCAGCAGTTCAATCTGGCGATATCGACATGATCGCAGCAGGTATCAATGCTACACCTGAACGTGAAAAAGCATTGGACTTCTCCGATGTATACTTCGACCAAGGCGGTTTCATCACAGTTGTTCGTAAAGACAACACAACAATCCACAACATGGATGAATTAGCAGGTAAAACTGTAGGCGCTCAAATCGGTACAATCCCGGTTGAAATGGCTCAAAAAATTCCTGGTACAACAGTAAAACAAATCGATTCTAATGCTAATATCTTCATGGAATTGAAAGCTGGTACAATCGACGGTGCTATCATCGATAACGCAGTGGCTATGTACTACCTCAAACAAGGTGCTGACAAAGACCTTAAACTCGTAGGCGAACCTACTAAAGCTGAAGGTACAGTTCTTGGCGTGAAAAAAGGCAACAAAGCTTTACAAGAAGCTGTTAACAAAGCTCTTAAAGAACTTAAAGAAGACGGCACTTACCAAAAAATCTACAACAAATGGTTCGGCGATTACAACAAAAAATAATATCTATCTCTATAAACTAGGATAAATATAACCCCTCTGAAAGACTACAGGACACACAGTATTGTGATTTCAAAGTTTTTTCAGAGGGGATTTTTTTATTCTAATCCCTCTTTTACGGTCCCTCGCGTTCGTTATATAATAAATACGTATTCTATAGTAAATGTAACTAATTAAAGGAGGCCTTATGGCACAGTACTTTACGGAACGCCTACAAAAGGTCTTCCACATGATTTTTAAATCCTACAATCAAGAAATGGCCCAAGAAGGTTGGCGCCAATTAGAACTAATTGTAAATAATCAGCATAGTCCTGAGCAGCCGAATCATCGGGCGTTGAGAAACGACATGACTACCTCTCTGGAAAACGAAATCGACACTAAAGAGGACGCATTAAAAATAGCTAGTGATCCAGAGGCTCGCGAGATAGCAGATGCGTATGCTTTGTTGGCTCGTATCTACGCAGGACCACGCTTTACATGGGAGGAGTCAAACTTCCCCGAAAATAATATGCGCACTTATCAATGCTTGCACGATAGTATTCGTCGCTGTAGTCCTATTGGTACCTTACAAGCATTGCGTATCAATGGAACGATTACACCTACTGTTGAAAAGGATATGTTAATCTCCTTTGATGACGCCTTTCGTATCGTTTACGACTACGCGGAGCAAGGTGATGCTTTCTGCCAATACATTATAGGCAATGTCTTTTTCTGGCGTGATGACGATCGTATTAGCCTTGCGAGGGATATGATTACACCACCTCGCCTAAGTTTGGCAAAACGCATCCAACAGAGCTTCCAAAAAGGTTCTATACAGGAACGCCTTATAGCCTTACAAGGTACTATTTCCAACGAAACATTACAGGAAAATGCCACTAAACTCGCCAAGGAATGGTTTAACAAGGCCCTCAACAATGGACTTGCCATGTTCCAAGGCAATTTACGTAACATCTATATCGACGAAGGCGATTTTGATAATGCGCGCCGTATAGCTTTAACGGCTGCTGAGCTAGGCAATCCAACCATGATGCTCTACACTGGCCTAGACTGTCATGAACATGGAAAATTCGAGGATGCTTTCACATGGTTTACGAAAGGTGCCGCCTTAGGTCAAGCTGAAAGTACCGCTGAATTAGCAGATTACTACTATCATTTCTATGATACTAAAGAGCTACGCAGAGTCATTCCTTATGATCCTGTAAAAGCAATTGGACTCTACCGCCGTGCAGCTACTAAGTATTTTAGTGATGCCGGCTATGCTGCATTACAAGCCGCCTTTGGCTATATCTTCCACATTGGTCACCTACCGCTAGACTGGGGCCTCATTGCCGACTTAACCCACATGGCAGCCACAAAAGAGCGCTTTATGTTCTCCTTGCCATACATTGGTTATATGCGCATCCACGGCTTCGGTGTAACGAAAAATATACGCTTTGGTGTACAGTCCTTAACACGTGTACTGGATGAAGAAAAACGCGCCTTAGAAGAGGAAGACCGCGTTCTCTTCTACGATATTACACGAGCTTTAACGCGCGTTGCCTTAGGGTATGCCTATGAAAAAGGCTATGTTTCAGGCAAACCTGATTTGGATACTGCTGTAGCCTATTACGAAGAATCCCATCAATACATACTGTCTCACAAAGCTAATCTAGATGAAGAGTTAAAGGGTATTCCTATCGATGATGAAGCAGAAGAACGATTAGCGGCCTTCGAAGAGGTCGATGGTCATTGGCGTTACAAGGAAGGTATTACAGAGTCTACTACAACAGTACGTCCTGGTCATACTGAATGGCCTCAAAATGCAGCACGTTTATCTGTAAACATGGATGACTTCTTATGGGACACTACCTTATATGATTGGCAAACCATCGAGCACGCCTTAGCATCACAAGACGAAATGAAACTTAGCTTTTACAATCATTTCCTCTCCATACCAGACAAGCTACGAAACATCTTTAAGCTAGATGTAAAGCGTATGCCACGTGATACGTACCAAGTCAGAATACATGGCTATGACCCTACAGAAGGTCAAGAGATGATCTATCGAGCGCTATTCAAGAAAGAGGATGCTATACATCTGTTAAAAGACCTTTATGATAATCATCAGTTACCTGTATTTGGTGATAACTGGTCTATTGAAAAGAACGAAGAAAAACCAACGTGGCACTATGTACTCGACGTAGATCAACAAGCTTTCTTGCTTGAAGAATACGACGATGCGAATGCCATGATACAAACCGCATTACAAGGCTTAAAAGATAAAAAGTACGAACAAATTAATGTCCGTACCCATGACTTTATCGGCCCATCTTATTTCATTTTCAGAGGTAATCACGCAAATCCATTTAGAGTGCAACTCTATTTGAAAGAATCCGTGCGTCACTCCATCGACAAAGATGGAAAACCTCTAGATACGCCAGGTAATACCTATTTATTTGAACAACATTTAGGTAACGAAGTATCATTAAACTACTGGATTCAAAAAACGATTAATACCTTAGAAATCCCTGAACTAGACAACTGGAAAAAACTCAGCGTACCTAAGGCATTACAATAGAAATAACCAAGAACATAAAAAGAGCTAGTACATAATGTACTAGCTCCTTTTTTATAACCTATGAACAAGCTAAACTATTATAAATGATTATGACGATAATGTACGCAAAAGCCCCTATAAGCCTACATCGACAACGCCATGATCATAAGTTTCTTCTACAGTTTCTTGTACAACCATATCAATGCGACGTACCTTATCAAGCATCTTAGAGCGAGCTGTTGTAATCGCACTTTCACTATGTTTACCACCACGCCAAGCAAACTTGGATGTACCGATTGTATATTTCAAAGTTGCATAAGGACCACTCAAATGATGAGACGCTGTTTTATAACCCGCATCAAGAGTAAGATGTGGTGTAATATGGAATTCTGCCCCCACTTTAAAGCCTTTAATAGCATCGCGTTTTGGTAATTTATAATACCCTACTTTTACAGCCGCTCTACCACGCCAGTTATAATAGTCTGCATATACACGAGCCCATCTAGCATTTTTAAATGTTCGAGCATAGCCAATATCATAACCTCTAGCTACAGTATTTTCACTTAGAGCCCAGTGATTTTCATAATCAACCCTAGCATAATCATAAAGACTTTGATCAGGATCCATTCCATATGGATACAATCCTGTAGGATCATACCATGTATCAGTTCGCCCATGAAGGCCTATATATTTTCTTTCATTAGATCCTAAATTTTTATAAATATTGGCATGGAATTCATTAAGCCCTACCACATATTCTAAGCCACCACTAACACGTTTATATCCATTTTTAAATGCATGGTCATAGAATGCATTAACACCAACGTAAGCATGCTCACCTTTACTAAGGCGACGATACCCTACACCAACATTAGCATTTACACCTAAGGACTCTTCCTTATCTGTTTGCCCATTATATACCGTAAACGTCCCTGCAGGTCTAGCTGGAACCCAATAATTATTTAATTTATTAGAGGTTATCTTTTCTCCACTGCGTCCAATACGACCTTGTACAAAGACAACACTTTTAGCATTTTCATCGTAATGGGTTATAGGTTGTAATGTCTCAATGTATAACTTGTTGAGTTCTGTAGATTTGGATTTATCAGAAGTCCCCACAATAGGATGATTTTCCCAAGGCGTAAAATTATGGAAGTGATGGCTACTCGACTCTTCAGAATTTTTCATACCAACGCCAACTACGATATCTGTACGATCCATCCAGTTAGAACGAACTGCTTCATGCTTAGCCACATTCACTTCTGTAGTAGAATCTGCAATACCTTGGCCATGTCCATTTTGTACATCTGCTGCAAAACCTGTAGCACTAAATGCACATGCTACAGCACCTAAAACCATTGCTTTTATCATTAATGTCTTGCTCATATAAATTACTTTCCTATTATTACATGTCTTATTTAATATCTATAATCTAAACTACAGTGGTATTATAGATGATCAATTGGCGCCAAATAATCGTATTCAATGTCATCAAAGGATTCTACAATCATGTCTTGACGACGTACCTTATCTAGCATTTTAGAGCGAGCTGTAGTAATCGTATCATCACTATGCTTGCCACCCCAGAAGGCAAATTTAGATGTACCTAATGTATATTTAAGAGTGCCATACATCCCTTTCGACATGTTATTGGCATTGTTATACCCAATATCTAAAGATATATGTGGTGTTAACTGTAATTCAGCACCAATTTTAATGCCTTTATAATGGTTAGCATTTCGTGCAGTAAACCATGGCACGGACCAATGACCTGGACGACCCCAATTATATTCTTGTTTGTGGTTAAATCCATTGCCATTCCAACGATACCCATTTACATAGGCACGAGCCCAACGTGCATTTTTAAAGGACCTTACAATCCCTATTTCATATCCATCTAACACGCCACCACCTACATAGGTATTATAATTTTCACTAGGAATGGTATTGTATGGGAATGTATCTGGATAGCCATTAGGATACAATCGTTTAGGATATGGATTACCGCCACCGCCTTTTACGAGTTCCTTATCACCAAGGCCTCTATACACATTGGCATATACTTCGTTGAGTCCATTCACATACTCTACACCACCACTGATACGATTGTAATTTCCTGTGAAAGCACGATCTACAAAAGCGTTAACACCTACATAAGCATGTTCATGTTTACTAAGAATACGATAACCAACACCTAAGCTACCAACCGTTCCTAACGACTCAGATGTTTTTTCATCTGTATTGATTTCCGTAAAAACATCAAACCCAAATGGTGACATTACAAGGTCTGGAGTGAAATAACCTCTTACCTCTTTAGAGGAGATTTTCTCACCACCACGGCCAATACGACCTTGTACGAACACAACGCTCTTAGAATTTTCATCATAATGGGTAATAGGCTGCAATGTTTCTATATAGGCTTTAGTGATATTCCCGTAATCTGATTTTGTATTGTAAAAGTTATTATTATAATCACTAGGGAACATCCCCTTGTGTGAATCAGATGAGCCCCCAGTTTGCACACCTATAGCAATATCTGTTCGATCTAACCAATTGGAACGAACCGCTTCATGCTTAGCCCCATTTACTTCTGTAGTAGAATCTGCAATACCTTGTCCATGTCCATTTTGTACATCTGCTGCAAAACCTGTAGCACTAAATGCACATGCTATGGCACCTAATACCATGGCTCTAAATACTAACTTGCTTTTCATATATTACTTACGCCCCACTAACCTTTATAAGTGATCATAAGGTACTACCATCCAGAATTCTTCATAGGTATTACCTACTCGCATTGGACTGCGATCTACTTTATCTAACATTCTAGCCCGTGCATTGGTAATGGTATCATCACTGTGCTTACCACCATGCCAAGCAAATTTAGATGTACCCAATGTATATTTAACAAAGCCATAGGCCCCACTAGAATGATTATTATCTGATGTATACCCTACATCTAGAGAAACATGTGGTGTAAGTTGCAATGTAGTACCAGCTTGCCAGCCGTGGCTTTTACCAACATTAAGAGCTAAGGCTGGTCCTTCACCATGAGTTTTAACACCTAAACCATTCCAATGATAAGCTCCTACATAAGCACGTGCCCATCGAGCATTTTTAAAGGTGCGTGCATAGCTTACATCATATCCGGACAATGCTTTTTGAGATTTGTAAACTGTATAGCCTGCAGGGCCACCATCTAACAAGAATTCAAAATAACCTTCATATAAAGGTACATTATAAGGTTCAGATTTTGTACTATTTAACCCCTTATAGATATTAGCGCGAACTTCATTAAGGCCAGATACATATTCCAAACCGCCGCTGATACGGTTATATTTTTTCGAGAAAGAATGGTCATAGAACGTATTAATGCCTACATACGCATGTTCATGCTTACTGAGAACACGATAGCCTAACCCAACATTGGCAACAGTCCCCAATGACTTAGTATCATGATGTTCCTCAGGTCTATACCGTTGTTCACCTTTTTTTGTAATTGGATTGTACGGATACCAAAATCCTCCATTACCACCAGAGAAATAACTAGCCTTATCTTCTTGTCCACCTTTACCGATGCCGCCTTGTACAAAGAACACTGATTTAGAGTTTTCATCATAATGGGTCAAAGGTTGTAATGTTTCAACAGAAACTTGAGCTCCCATCTTAGATTGAGCCCCTACAGTAATATCTGTGCGATCCATCCAATTTGAACGAACTGCTTCATGCTTTGCCCCATTCACTTCTGTAGTAGAATCTGCGTAACCTTGCCCATGCCCATTGGCTGCCATTCCTGTAATAGTGAAAGCACATCCTATAGATCCTAAAACTAACGCCTTAATAATTATGTTTTTTCTCATAACTTACACGCTCCCCTCGTTTTGTATAAGAAATAAAACCACACAACCCTATCCGCCCTTCACGTTTATTTCATGGTTTATTCATCTTAATTATAGGTATGCTATTTTCCATAGTCAATATAAAGCCCTATAGTTAAACGATAGTTAAAGATTCTCTAAATCATTATGTTACAAATTGATTTCTATTTTCAGGCAAAAGAAAAAGACCACCCGCAAGCTGGGTGGTCTTTTTTCTGGGGAATGAAATTGTTATTTGAATAAAGGCAAGATTGCGTTTGCTAAACCAGTAAGTGCAGCCAAAATTGCTTTAATGATAGTTGCTACCATTGCTCTTCCTCCTTCTCATATAAGCACAATAACTAAACTAACTATAAACATCTTAAACTAGGACATTAAATCTAATGTGAAATGAGTAAAAATTTACACATTAATTTTTCATGAGGGAAATGACAATGTCGCAATTAATACGATTAGTTATATGAGAAAGATAGCATACAATGAATTCATAAATTTCTATAAAATTTTAATAATTAACAAACTAAGGGATGTAAATTTTCATAAACGTACTTACAGGACAGATACATATAACAAGAAAACCCTTCTCTCACTACTTTAGAATAAGAATAACTAAAGATAGTATAGAGAAGGGTTTCCTATTTAGAAGTTAATACATAATAGACAAATCATAGTATGTATTATGTTCTTTGGATTATAGAGATGTAACAACCTCTGCACATCGATGGCAAAGTGTAGGGTATTTGCTGTCTTGACCTAAATTTATTTTTTATCCGAATCAGGTTTTATCCCTAATGCCTCTTCTTGTACATACAACCGTTTTGTCTTTTTTTCCAATAATCGATCATAGAGCTTATTACCGGTTTCCACATTCACTTTAACGTCGGAATCGTCTTTTTTATCCACACCTAACTCATCTAATAATTCTTTAGCGCGCTTTTCTTCTTTATCCAATAATTTTTTCTCTATTTTTTTTGTCATGGACATAATATAGCCCTCCATTCAAAAATAATGAAACCTCTATATATAATCATTATACCTTAAAAGGTCCAATATTATAATCAGATAAAATTAATAAAGCCACTATAACCGATATATCAGATAAATATAATCATTTTTCGCTTTATATTCATTATATGTTATATACTTCTTACTACCTCTGCACAGCGGTGGCAAAGTGTAGGGTGTTCGCTGTCTTGACCTACTGTATCGCGGTGGATCCAGCAGCGTTCACATTTTTCAAGTTCAGATGGAGCAACTACTGTTGCAACGCCTGTTTCTTCGTCTTTTACAGCCTCTGCTGGAGCAGCGCCGTTTACGATGTGAGCTTCGGATACGATAACAAGTTTAGCCAAGCCTTCTTCACCAAGGGCGTTCAATGCGTCGAATGCAGCACCTTCAGCGTATACTGTAACAGATGCATCTAGTGGGTGACCGATTGTTTTGTCTTGACGAGCAAGTTCCAATGCTTTTTGTACGGATGTACGCAAGTCTAACAATTGGTTCCATTTATCTGCCAATGCTTGGTTGAAGTGTTCAGGATGACCTTGTGGCCAATCTTGAAGCATAACGGATTCAGGCATGCCTTCTTCTTTAGGCATGTACTTCCAAACTTCTTCTGCTGTGAAGGAAAGTACAGGAGATACCATAGCTACCAATGTTTTCAAGATTTCATACATTGCTGTTTGAGCAGAACGACGAGCTACGTTGTTTTTGCTTTCAGCGTACATAGTATCTTTCATTACATCAAGGTAGATGGAGCTCAAGTCTACTGTACAGAAGTTATGAATTGCATGGTATAACATGTGGAATTCATAGTTTTCGTATGCATCAGTAACCTTTTGACGTACTTCTTCTAAGCGCAACAATGCCCATTTATCGAATTCGGACATATCAGCATAAGCCACTTTGTCAGTATTTGGATTGAAGTCATCCAAGTTACCGAGTAAGAAGCGGAATGTATTACGGATCTTACGGTATACTTCGGATAATTGTTTTACGA
>ENA-UOJA01002743-UOJA01002743.1-human-gut-metagenome-genome-assembly--contig:-C19-NODE-2743-length-11429-cov-7.690346_pt1 | contig 11429 bp, 10 predicted proteins | sample MGYA00242337_ERZ723884 | MGnify/ENA metagenome assembly ERZ723884
TCGCTTCTTCTTTAGCTCTGGTTTCTAATTCCTTGACCATAACTGCTGTTTCATGTTTTACTTCATCTTCAACAGTTTTTAATAAGTATTCCTTCGCTTGTTCAGAGGTTAAACCTGAAATTCTTTCCAGTTCCTGTAAACGTCTTGCCTGAAGCTCTTCTACTTTTGCCTTCTGCTTTTCAAGCTGACCTTCCTTGGATGCAAGACTTGCTTCTTTTTTCTCGATAGCTTCCGTCTTACGGTCGATACTTTCTTCACGGGCGAGAACTCGTTTCTCCATTCGTGAAATCTCTCCACGTCTGTCCTTGACTTCTTTTTCAAGGTCATTCCGCGTCTTCAAAGCATCTTCTTTTGCCTCAAGCAAAATCTCACGCTTTTTCGCTTCAGCATCCTTCTGAGCTTCATCTATAATCTCCCTTGCTGCTACTTCTGCCTTACCGATCTTCGCTTCTGCAATATTTTTTCTATATGCAATAGCAATAAACCATGTGGCAACGATACATACAACAAGGATGCAAATATAAATGATTATCCACGCAATATCACCACTCACAGGAGCACCTCCTTATTAAGTTTTCATTGTACACTTATACAACTATTTAAGTTTAATATTTTTTACTAATTATGTCAAGTGAAAACAAACAAAAACAACAATTTTTCGCCCTGTTTTCTGTGCAACTTTTCTTATATTACTGACTACCCCATTTCTAATATTTCCGAGATACAGGAAGCAACCAGACGATACGGATATCCCTTTCGGACAAGAAATACTGTTACTTTTTCTCTTTTATCTGAAAGTTCCGAAACCGGACATTTTTTCCGGATCAGTTTCTCTACGATCTCTCTTTCATCCGGAAGCTGGTTTTCTTCGAATGCCTGTTCGATCCATTCATTCAAAATTTTCTTGGATGACAATGCATATGTGATCTCTCGTCTGCTTTTCCCTTGGATATGACTCCGGACATAAACTGATGCATATCTGGCATCGTCAATATACTTATATTTTTTTAGTTTATCAAGCGTCGTATCGATCACTTCTTCATCATAGCAAAGTTCCTTTAACTTCTGCCGGATGTCATATTCACATTTTTCTGAATACTTAATGGCTGTGACCGCCTTGCTCATCGCACGTTTAAAAAAATACTCTGACCGGAACTGCTGCATTTTCTCTGCATCAGTTTCTGATCCGACCGTCAGCTTCAATCTTCGTATATCAGATGCATATAACGGACCAAACGCCTCATAATCCAGATACAGACAGCTTCTCTTATCATCAATCTTCTTAATATCTGTTACAAGCATATATACAGGCACCTTCTACTTATTCTGTTTCTGTTTTCTCTTCATCCTCAGTTTCAACTAAGCCAAGCTTCTCACGGATCTTCTCGTCGATCTCAGCACAGATAGCTGGATTCTCTGCAAGAAATGCCTTTGCATTCTCACGTCCCTGTCCAATCTTATCTCCCATATATGCATACCATGCACCGGATTTATCTACAATATCATTTGCTACTGCCAGATCCAGGATATCTCCTTCACGGGAAATACCTTTACCAAACATAATATCAAATTCAGCCTCTTTGAATGGAGGTGCAACCTTGTTCTTCACAACCTTTACTCTGGTACGGTTACCAACGATCTCTCCACCCATCTTCAGGGTATCAATTCTTCTGACATCCATACGAACAGATGCATAGAACTTCAATGCACGTCCACCGGTTGTTACTTCCGGATTACCAAATACAACACCAACTTTCTCACGAAGCTGATTGATGAATATTACAACACAATTTGTTTTGCTTACGACTGCAGTCAGCTTACGTAGTGCCTGTGACATCAGTCTTGCATGAAGTCCCATATGAGAATCTCCCATCTCACCATCGATTTCTGCCTTTGGAACAAGGGCTGCAACCGAATCGACAATGATCACATCTACTGCACCGGAGCGCACCATTGTCTCTGTGATCTCAAGTGCCTGTTCACCGCAATCCGGTTGCGAGATATAGAGGTCATCAATATTGACACCGATATTCTTCGCATATACAGGATCCAATGCATGTTCTGCATCGATAAAGCCTGCAATACCGCCACGTTTCTGTATCTCTGCAACAATATGTAATGCAACTGTTGTCTTACCACTGGACTCAGGTCCGAATACTTCTATAATTCTTCCTCTCGGAACTCCACCAAGTCCAAGTGCAATATCAAGGCTTAATGATCCTGTTGGTATTACTTCTATATTCATATTGGCAGAAGAATCACCAAGCTTCATAACGGATCCCTTACCATACTGCTTCTCAATCTGTGCTAACGCTGCATCCAGCGCTTTCTTCTTATCATCATCTTTAATCATCTTTCAAACTACCTCCATAAACAAATGTTCGATTCCTGTTATTATACTACTCAACTTTTATCGAAATGTCAATCCTTAATCTATGATCTTACGGATATTTTTCATTTCTAACAGCCTTTTTCTATATCTTACTATCTGCTATGTGCAAAATATTGTACATCATTTTGAAAAACGCAATAAAAAAGTGCATCAAAACCACAGGGACAACGCCCTACCTTCATGCACATCCCAATTATATCATACTTTACAGAAGAAAAAATATAAAATATAATTTAGAAAATATATTTTATTTCAGGAGGAATTTTTATGCTGACTGCAGGTATCATTACAGAATATAATCCATTTCACAATGGACATCGCTACCAGATCGAACAGACCCGTTCCGAACTTGACTGTTCCCATATTATTTCTGTTATGAGCGGTAATTTTCTTCAAAGAGGACTTCCTGCTGTCTGCAACAAATTTATGCGTGCCGAAATGGCTGTTGCCTCCGGAGTCGATGCGGTATTTGAGCTTCCGGTTGTCTATGCAACAGCAAGTGCAAGGGATTTTGCTTATGCGGGGGTCGACCTTCTGAACAAACTGAACACTGTAGATTATCTGGTTTTTGGTGCGGAATGTGATGATCTGTCTCTTCTGGAATCTGTAGCTGAAATTCTGATCGATGAACCAGCCTCATTTTCCGCATGTCTGAAAAAAAATCTGGCAGAAGGAATGTCCTATCCGTCAGCACGGGCAAATGCCATAAAAAGCTGTTGCCCTGCCGGTGCTGATCTTCTGAAGGAACCAAACAACATCCTTGCAGTCGAATATCTCTCAGCGCTGAAGAAAACACATTCCTCTATAAAACCATATATCATAAAAAGAACCTCCGTAGGATATAACAGTGAGGATATCACGGGATTGATCTGTTCAGCTTCCGCGATCCGCCATTTATTACAGGAAACCTGTCTAGCCCATATCTCAGAACCAGATGCATTATTTAAAACCTTTTACCAGGTTCTTCCAACGGCTTCTGCCGACCTGTTAAAGACAGACTATCTGCATACCTATCCGATTTTTGAAGATCACTTAACATCTATTCTGCAGTACTGTCTGATTATGCAGAACGATGCTCCCGATACCGTCGATATGACAGAGGAACTCTATAACAAACTGAAGAAAACAAAACTTCTGCAGTCATATGCTGCAATTGCTGAATCCTTAAAATCCAAAGATCTTACCCAGACAAGGATCAACCGTGCATTGCTGCATTTTATTCTGGGCATCCGGAAGAATACTATGTCCATGTATAAAGAAAGCGGTTGGAATCACTATGGACATATTCTTGCGTTGAACCGATCCGGATCCGATGTGATTCGTCAGATTAAGAGAAACAGTGACCTTCCTGTCTTTACAAAGCCGGCAGATGGCATCCGTTTCCTTTCCGATACCGGCCGTTTACTATTTGAACAGGATATCAAAGCAACGCGCTTATATAACACTGCTGTCTATGCCGCCTATAAAACAGAATTACCGGACGATTTTACCGCCCGGCTTCCTGTTCGTTCTTAATTGGTGATCATTCCATTCCGTATATGGAATTTTTGCCAAGCTCCTCTTCAATCCGTAGAAGCTGGTTGTATTTCGCTGTACGTTCGCTTCTGGCTGGTGCTCCGGTCTTGATCTGTCCGCAATTCATAGCCACAGCCAGATCCGCAATAAATGTATCCTCTGTTTCCCCGGACCGATGGGAAATCACCGACGAATATCCGGCTTTATGAGCCGTTTCCACAGCATCCATTGCCTCTGTCAGAGTTCCGATCTGGTTCACCTTTACCAGGATTGAATTTGCAATTCCATCTTCAATTCCGTTTTTCAGTCGTTTTTTATTTGTAACAAAGAGATCATCTCCAACTAACTGGATACGATTTCCAAGCCGGTAGGTCAGAACCTTCCAGCCATTCATATCATTCTCATCCAGTCCGTCTTCGATCGAATAAATCGGATATCTTGTCACCAGATCCTCATAGAACTGGACCATCTCATCTGAATTCCTCCGGATTTCCTTTCCAGTCATCCGGGATTCTCCCGGAAAGATATATCGGTCAGAAGCTACATCATATAATTCCGATGCTGCCGCATCCATTGCGATCTGTACATCGACTCCCGGATTATACCCGGCCTTTGCGATTGCCTCTACTAACAGATCCAGTACTTCATATGTGGTTGCAAGATTCGGTGCAAATCCACCTTCATCTCCAACTCCTGTGCTCAAATTTCTGACATTCAATTCAATCTTCAACGTATGATAAATCTCACAGGCGATCTCCATTGCCTCCTTAAAGGATTCTGCACCTACCGGAGCAATCATAAACTCCTGAAAATCAACAGTATTATCCGCATGCTTTCCACCATTTAATATATTCATCATCGGAACCGGAAGACGCTTTGCATTTACTCCGCCAAGATACCGGTAAAGCGGCATTCCAAGTGCCAACGAAGCCGCCTTGGCACAGGCAAGGGATACACTCAGCATGGCATTTGCACCATATCGTGTCTTATTCTCAGTTCCATCTGCCTCGATCATAATACGGTCAATATCAATCTGTCTTGTTACATCCATTCCGATCAGTTTATCTGCAATTCTGTTATTTACATTGTTGCAGGCTCCGTAAACCCCCTGCCCCATGTAACGTTTTTCTTCATCCCGAAGCTCATGCGCTTCGTATTGTCCGGTGGATGCACCGGACGGAACCATTGCCCTACCCTTGCATCCACATGCCAGCGTAACATCGGTCTCAACTGTAGGATTTCCTCTGGAATCAAGTATTTCTCTCGCTTTAATTTCAATAATTTCCAATCTGTTCATGTGATTCTCCATTCTGCCTTTCTATCCGTACAATTATTGGCAATTTTTATTCTTTTATAGTATTCACACTTTTTTCCAAAGTATTCATCTTATAAAAAATACCTGCCGGATAAAGCATCTGTAACTATGCTTCTCCGGCAGGTATTTTTTATTTGTTTTTATATTGTTACTCCGTTCTGTGTCCATATAACACAGAACATCGTTCTTTTTATTCTTCTGCTTTTACAGTTGGCTCTACGTCAGATGTACAATACATACATTTTGTAGCCTTAACATCAATGTCACCATAACAATATGGACATTTTCTTGTTAAAGGTGCCGCAACTTCCTCTTTCTTTCCAAGAGATAACAGCTTTTTAATTCCTTTCATCAGAAGGAAAATGATAAATGCCATGATGATGAAGTTGATCACTGCTGTAATGAACGAGCCATAATCAATATACTGGTCTCCCAGCAAATGAATCTTGCCCTGTACTTCGGCACCACCGATACATCCAATGAGTGGATTGATAAAACAGTCTGTCAGTGAAGTTACCAGTCCTGAAAAAGCACCACCGATGATAACACCGATCGCCATATCCAGAACATTTCCCTTTAATGCAAATTCTTTAAACTCCTGAAAAAATTTCTTCATTTGTCTGTCCTTCTTTCATTATTTCTTGATAAGAAGTGATTTACCTGTCATTTCCTTAGGCTGTGGAAGTTCCATGATTTCAAGAAGTGTTGGAGCGATATCTGCAAGACATCCACCTTCTCTTAAACCATAGCCCTCATCATAATTTACAAGTACAAATGGTACCGGATTTGTTGTGTGGGCTGTATGTGGTTCACCAGTTTCATAATTGATCATCTGCTCAGCATTACCGTGGTCTGCACAGATAAATAATACACCATCTGCCTTCTTAACTGCCTCTACTGCCTTTCCTACGCAGGCATCAACAGTCTCAACTGCCTTGATCGCTGCAGGGATCACGCCTGTATGACCTACCATATCAGGATTTGCAAAGTTAATAATGATCACATCGTATTTATCAGAACCGATAGCATCTACCAGCTTCTCACATACTTCCGGAGCACTCATTTCAGGCTGGAGATCATATGTTGCAACCGCAGGGGACTTAACAAGGATTCTGTCTTCGTTCTTATTTGGTTCTTCTACGCCTCCATTAAAGAAGAACGTAACATGTGCATACTTCTCTGTCTCTGCAAGACGAACCTGTGTCTTACCATTCGCTGCAAGGTACTCACCAAATGTATTGTCGATTTCTTCTTTCTTGAATGCAACGATCTTGTTTGGTATAGACTCATCATAATCTTTGAAGCATACATATACCAATGGAAATCTTCCGTCTGGTCTGTTGAATCCGTCAAAATCGTCACAGCAGAATGCTCTGGTGATCTCTCTTGCTCTGTCTGGTCTGAAGTTAAAGAAAATAACGGAATCATTTGGCTTTACAAGTGATACCGGCTTACCATTCTCTGTAATAACGGTAGGAAGGATAAACTCATCATATACTTCCTTGTCATAAGATGCCTGTACTGCAGCAACAGGATCTTCTGCCTGTACACCCTCACCTGTTACAAGTGACTTATATGCAAGTTCAACACGATCCCATCTGTTATCACGATCCATAGCATAATAACGACCGGAAAGGGATGCAACCTTACCTACACCAATCTTCTTCATCTCTGCGATCAGTTCCTCTAAGAAGCCCTTTCCTGATGCTGGAGCAGTATCTCTGCCATCGAAGAATGGATGAACATATACATTTTCAAAATTATGTTTCTTACATAACTCAAGAATTGCATACAGATGTGTATTATGGCTGTGTACACCACCATTGGATAATAATCCCCATACATGAAGATCAGAATTGTTCTTCTTACAGTTCTCGATTGCTTCTAACATCTCTGCATTCTCAAAGAAATCGCCATCCTGAATGGACTTTGTAATTCTTGTTAATTCCTGATATATAATTCTTCCTGCACCGATATTCATATGACCAACTTCTGAGTTACCCATCTGTCCATCCGGAAGTCCAACTGCAAGACCGGAAGCAGCACCCTTTACATAAGGATATTCAGCCTTAAGCTGATCCATAACAGGTGTATTTGCCAGTGCGATTGCATTGCCTTCTGTCTTGTCACTAATTCCATAACCATCAAGTACCATTAAAACTACAGGTTTTTTACTCATTATTTTTCTCCTTTTAATTTTTTTCTTTCTTATCAGCAGCCTTTTCCTCATCTGCCTTTTTTTCAGAAGCCTTTTTTCCAGCATCTGCTTTTTTCTTCTTTGGCTTAGCAGGAATCGCGATCATTTTCGTATATTCCTCTGATATTGTATCAATATCGCCAATGGATTTCAATGTTCCATGATCCAGGATCATTGCTTTATTACAGATCCGTCGTACCTGTTCCAGAGAATGCGAAACAAATAATACTGTTGTTCCGCCTTCCATAAGCTGCATGATCTTCGCTTCACTCTTCTTCTTAAATCTGGCATCACCCACGGATAATACTTCATCCAGAATCAGAATATCCGGATTTGCAATCGTTGCAATTGAAAATCCCAATTTTGATTTCATACCAGATGAATAATTCTTGATTGGGACATCAATAAAACGTCCAAGTTCCGAAAACTCAACGATTTCATCATACTTTTCTTCCAGATAACTCTTGGAATATCCGAGCACTGTACCATACAAAAAAATATTTTCCTTTCCAGTATACTGTGCGTCAAAGCCTGCTCCTAATTCCAGCAACGGAACAACCTTTCCATGCTTGATCACATGTCCTTCTGTTGGCTTATATACACCGGAAATAACCTTTAAAAGGGTGCTCTTTCCTGCACCATTTAAGCCGAGGATTCCCAGCCTGTCACCCTTGTCCAATGAAAAGCTGACATGCTTTAATGACCAGAATTCATCATAACTGATCTGTCGTTTTATTGATTTAATTATATACTCTTTAATATTGTCAACCTTTTCACTGCTCAGGTTGAACTTCATGCTTACATCATCAACGATCAATGCTTCCTTGCCCATGTCTGTCTCCTTAAATATGAAGAATAAATTCGTCCTGTTTCTTATAGAATGTATACGTTCCGATCAAGATTGCAAAAACAGAGAAAACGAACGCATATAACATATAATTCCAGTTTAACGGGTCACCCAGAAAACATGCTCTAAAATTATGGATGACGCAATATAACGGATTATATTTTAACAGCCAGCTAAATCCACTCTTTAATAATCTCTGTGGATAATAGAAAATCGCACATGTATACATAATGATCATCAATACAACATCCCACAAATATTCCATATCACGGAAGAATACCGTAACCGTCGCAAGTACCATGCCTACTCCAAATGTGATCATCAGAAGCAGAATAAGCGGAAAGATAACCAGTAATAATGACCAGGTTGGCTTCACATGACAAAATACCATCAATGGGATCATAACAATCAACGAAATCAAAAATATAATATAGTTAAATAATACGGAAGACATCGGATACAGATACTTCGGAACATATACTTTCTTGATCATACCTGCATTTGACCGTATCGATTTTGCACAGGCTTTTGTTCCGCTGCTGAAAAATGAATATAACAGACGACCACTCAAAATATAAACTGGGAAAGTTTTATTGCTGTTATCAAATAACGTTCCAAATACGATCGTCAATACGATCGTTGTCAAAATAGGCTCCAGCAAAGACCATAAGATTCCAAGATATGAACGCCTGTACTTTAACTTAATACCTTTTTTTACCAGTTCCGCAAGCAGATATCTTCTGCTCCAGAATGTCTTTAAATATTCCATAGTCAATTCCTTTTCTGCGTATTTGTTCAAAAATCGTTTGAATTATATCACAGTTATACATAATCGTCAACGAAGTATACTTTTCGTAAATGTACAAAAAAATCCCACAAATCTATTCATTTCGTATGAATAATAGAATAACAAAAAATACCGTGGACACCAGGCAGTCATATTATTGGCCACCCGATCCCTCACGGTATCTTTTTTACCAGATCATTTTCCTGATTTTACAGATTCTATATGAAATCTGGTATTAAAATTACTTATTGTAGTTTACGATCTTTCCAAAGTCAGCCTTAAGTGAAGCACCACCCACAAGTCCACCATCAATGTCAGGCTTTGCAAGAAGCTCTGCTGCATTACCAGCGTTCATAGATCCACCATACTGGATTCTTACAGCTTCTGCTGTGTCTGTATCATATACTTCAGCGATGCAGTCACGGATTGCCTTACATACTTCCTGTGCCTGATCGGATGTAGCAGTCTTGCCTGTTCCGATAGCCCAGATTGGCTCATAGGCGATTACCATGTTCTTAACCTGATCTGCTGTGATATCTTTCAGATCACTCTTGATCTGAAGACGGATGAAGTCAAGTGTGATACCCATTTCTCTCTGCTCTAATGACTCACCACAGCAAAGGATAGGTGTAAGACCTGCTTCAAATGCCTTCTTAACTTTCTTATTTAAGAGACAGTCACACTCTTTGAAGTAGTCACGACGCTCTGAATGTCCGATGATGACATACTTAACACCGGCATCAACTAACATTTCTGCTGAAATCTCACCTGTGTATGCACCCTTTTCTTCGAAGTACATGTTCTCAGCACCAACTTCTACATTTGTGCCCTTAACAGCCTCTACTACAGGTACAATATCAATTGCAGGTACGCAGTATACAACATCTACGTCGTCATTTGCAACTAATGGCTTTAACTCTTCACATAATTTTACAGCCTGGCTTGGAGTCATGTTCATCTTCCAGTTACCAGCGATGATTTTCTTTCTTGACATGTCTTTTATCTCCTTGAAAATATTATTTTCATTATCTGTATATTCTTCCATCCGAGTCAGATGGAGCATGTACATAATTTATTTGTCGTTTGCAGCAGCAACACCTGGAAGTTCCTTACCCTCTAAGAATTCAAGGGAAGCTCCACCACCTGTTGAGATGTGGCTCATCTTAGAACCATATCCTAACTGGTTAACAGCAGCAGCAGAATCACCACCACCGATGATAGTTGTAGCATCTGTCTCAGCAAGAGCAGCAGCTACAGCCTTTGTACCAGCAGCAAGTGTAGGATTCTCGAATACACCCATAGGTCCGTTCCATACAACTGTCTTAGCTGTCTTAACAGCATCTGCATATAATTTGATTGTCTTAGGTCCGATATCACAGCCCTCTTTGTCTGCTGACATCTTGTCTGCATCAAAGATCTCTGTCTCAACCGGAGCATCGATTGGATTAGGGAAATCGTCGATCATAACGGAATCAACCGGAAGTAATAACTTCTTACCAAGCTTCTCAGCTTTTTCCATCATTTCCTTACAATAGTCGATCTTAGATTCGTCAACTAATGACTTACCGATCTCATATCCCTTTGCCTTTAAGAATGTATACGCCATACCACCACCGATGATCAGTGTATCGCACTTCTCAAGTAAGTTAGAGATAACATTTAACTTGTCTGCAACTTTTGCTCCACCAAGGATAGCTACGAATGGTCTTACCGGATTCTCTACTGCATTTCCAAGGAAGTCGATCTCCTTCTGCATTAAGTATCCAACAACCGCTGTATCAACAAGACCTGCAACACCTACATTTGAGCAGTGAGCTCTGTGAGCTGTACCAAATGCATCATTTACAAATACATCACAGATAGAAGCAAGATCCTTAGAGAATGCTTCACCGTTCTTTGTCTCTTCCGGTCTGAAACGTGTGTTCTCAAGTAAGATAACTTCGCCATCTTTCATAGCTGCTACAGCTTCTCTTACCTTTGGTCCAACAACTTCAGGCTCAGCAACAAACTTAACTTCCTGTCCAAGAAGCTCTGAAAGTCTTACCGCAACCGGTGCAAGAGTCTTTGTCTTCTTATCTTCTTCTGTCTTAACCTTGCCAAGGTGTGAGCAAAGAATAACCTTTCCACCATCAGCAATTAATTTCTTGATTGTAGGAAGTGCTGCTACAAGACGGTTCTCGTCTGTAATCTTACCTTCCTTTAATGGTACATTAAAGTCACATCTGCAAAGGACACGCTGTCCCTTTACATTAATATCATCTACTGATTTTTTGTTTAATGACATTACTATTAAACCTCCTGATTTTTATACTTTTATCTTCATATTTCTTACAGAACGCAACTACAACACAGAAAAAGAAAAATAGGCCCAGCACC
>ENA-UOJA01002748-UOJA01002748.1-human-gut-metagenome-genome-assembly--contig:-C19-NODE-2748-length-11417-cov-8.696092_pt1 | contig 11417 bp, 10 predicted proteins | sample MGYA00242337_ERZ723884 | MGnify/ENA metagenome assembly ERZ723884
AGCTGAGGCCTCGCGCGCGCGATTTTAACTTGTTTTCGTTTTGGACAGCAGTGGAATATAGTACCAAAATTTACCGAAAATGCCTGTCTAGGTGTTTGCAACCATGCAAACGTTCTCGAAATCGCAGGTTTGAGCGCCACATCCTGCCCAGCTAAACAACCCCGCGCTTTCAAGCGCGGGTTGTTTAGTGCAGGCAGACATCGGGTAAGCCCAGCCTTTGCGGCAGCCCTGCCGGAATCAGAAATCCGCAGCATCACGCCCGAAAACTTTTCGGAGACAATGAAAAACCCGGCATGCTGAATGAGCCTGCGGGGTTTTAGAGAATCCTCAGAAAGAGGTCGGCTTACTTCCCTGCCAGTTCCTTCTGCGTCTTTTCCACCATCGCGAGTTTGGCTTCAAAGTCGTTCAGAGAATTCACAACGACCTTGTTGAGAGCCAGAAGGGCAATGAGGTTAGGGATCACCATCAGGCCGTTAAAGAGGTCGGCCAGAGACCAGACGAGGTCAACCTTGAGTGTTGCGCCCAGGATGATGAAGGCGCACACCAAAAGGCGGTAGGGGAGAAGCCCGCGGCCCTTAAAGAGGAAGCGGACATTCTGTTCACCGAAGAAGTACCAGCCGATGATCGTGGAGAAGGCAAAGAAGAAGAGGCACACCGCCACAAAGCTCATGCCGATGCTGCCTAAGCCCACGTTGTAGGCATGCTGCGTGAGTTCGATGCCCGTGGTCTTGTAGTCAAGAACGCCGGTCACAAGAATCACAATACCCGTAAAGGTCACGATGATGAGGGTTGCAGCCACACCGAAGATGGCGACAAGGCCCTGTTCCACCGGGTGCTCAACCTTCGCTACGGCGTGCGCGTGGGGCGTCGAACCCATACCGGCTTCATTAGAAAAGAGCCCGCGGGCCACACCGAACTGCATCGCTTTGGCAACCGTGAGACCCAAAGCGCCGCCGGCGACAGCCTGGGGATTAAAGGCCGCTTCGATGATGAGTTCAAAGGCCGGAATAATCTGCGCGGCGTGCATGCAGATCACCCACGTGCCGCCCACGATGTAAATGGCAGCCATGGCGGGAACGATCTTTTCCGTGACGCTCGCAAGCCGCCCGATACCACCGAAGAAGACGAAACCGGAAAGCACGGCAACCACAACGCCCGTGATCAGAAGCGGCATGTCAAAGGCCGTCTTCATGGCCATTGAGATAGAGTTGGACTGTACGGCGTTACCGATGCAGCCCAGGGCAATGATGATGGCAATGGAGAAAAAGACAGCCATCGGACGGAATTTTTCGCCCATACCCTTGGTGATGTAGTAGGCGGGGCCGCCCACGATGTGGCCGTTGGCGTCCTTGTCACGGTAGGTCTGGGCGAGCACGGCTTCCGCAAAGATCGTCGCCATACCGAAAAAGGCCGCTACCCAAAGCCAGAAAAGGGCACCGGGGCCGCCCGAAACGATGGCTGTGGCGGTACCAGCGACGTTACCGGTACCGACCTGAGCGGCAATGGCGGTCGCGAGAGCCTGAAACGAACTCATACCGGTCTTGTCGGCGCGCTTACCGAAGAGCGATGCGCCGCCGAAAAGGATCTTAAGCGCGAGGCCGAACTTTCTGACTTGAACGAAACGCAGACGGATCGTGTAGAAGATACCGGTACCGCACAGCAGGGGAATAAGACAGAAAACACCCCAAAGTACGCTGTTGACGTCGCCGACAAGGCTGTTTAGCCAGTCCATCATTTGGAAATCACCCTGTGAAAATTGGTCAAGGAGCGGACACGTCCTTCGTATCCTTTTGTAAGAATTCCGCGCAGAATGTTAGCGCGAGTGGCTGAGTCTATAGAAGCGCAGGCCCGATCTGTGCGGATTTGCACCAAAAATTTTGATTTTAATCGTCGGACTATGACTTCCTGCGGGATCGGCTGAGCAATTCCCCGTAAGCGAGTCAAAGTGGCTGTAAGACAAAACAATTAGAGTCTCAAGCGAGCGGTCTTAACCGCAAAAAATAAAAAACGAAAGGAAAGAAAGATGACTGACGGGCGGGACTTAAAGGCGGGCGCCAAGGCGCCGGATTTTTAACTGATGACGGACGCCGGGGAGTGCGTGCGGTTGTCAGAGCTTCGCGGGCACTAGGTTATTCTTTACTTTTACCCGGAAGACAATACGCCGGGGTGCACCGCACAGGCGCAGGATTTCCGCGATACGATCAAAGACTTTAAGACCCTGGGCTACAGCATCTACGGTGTCTCCAACGACAATCAGGCAAGCCACTGCGATTTTCGTGACCGCTATAAGCTCACGTTCCCGCTTTTGTGTGACACCGATCGCACGGTGAGCAACCTCTACGGCGTGATGACCGAGCAGGTTAAAGACGGCAAGCCCCGCATCCGTATCGAGCGTTCGACTTTCGTGATCGACGAAAACGGTGTTCTCACGCACGTACTGCGTAACGTCGTGGCGCGCGTGCATGTGGGAGAGCTCTTAAAGCTTCTCTCCGGCAAGGATGCCTGATTTTTTGCGGCTCCGGCGTCATGGACATCAAGTCGGCTTCTGAGCCAAGCGCCAATATGGCGGCGATCCGCTCGAAAAACACAAAGCCCGAAATCATTGGCCGAAAGGCGCTCACCGCCGCAGGCTGCCGCTACCGGTTAAACCGCAGCGACATTCCCGGAAAACCGGATATCGCCATGATCGGCCGCCGTATCGCGATCTTTGTGCACGGCTGTTTCTGGCACGCGCACGCGGGTTGCCCGAGAGCGTCGGTGCCCTCTGCGCACCACGCTTTCTGGGTTGAAAAGCTTGCCCGCAACAAAGCACGCGACGCGGCCGTGCGCGATAAGCTGCTTGAGAGCGGCTGGCGTGTTCTCCGGGTCTGGGAGTGTGCTTTAAGGACCAAAGCCGAGCGGGACGCCGTTGGCCGCAAAATCCGGGCATGGATCGAAAGTGACGCGCGGTTTGGTAATATTGCCGGGAGCCGCCATTAAGCCCGTGTTGTTCCGTGTACAGATTGTTGCGAAATTATCCGAAAGTGCCCGACGGTTTGCGCGAATCCTTTTAGAGTGCGGTCAAGAAAAATTGTTTTCGAAAAGGAATCACACTATGGTCATGCATAAGGACATTTACACGGAAGCCCCGTCAAACGCGGATACGCTTGCCAACCTCGGGCCTTTGGCGCGCCTTGCCGGCACCTGGTACGGCGATCAGGGCGTTGACACGCACCCGCAGGCTGACGGCCCGGAAACCGAGCCTTACATCGAGCGCATCGTGATGGAGCCGATTGACGCACAGAATAACGGTCCGCAGGTTCTCTACGGCCTTCGCTACCACGTGCATATCGTTAAGCCCGGGGAACTTGCCGGTTTCCACGATCAGGTGGGCTACTGGCTCTGGGAGCCCGCGACCGGCCGGATCACGCATACGCTTGCGATTCCGCGCGCGCAGGTGGCGATGGCAACGGGCGTTGCCAAACCGGGCGACAAGACGATTACGGTGAAGGCCGAGCGGGGGTCGCTCACAAACGGCATCATCTCCGGCCCCTTCCTCGAAGAAGCTTTCAAGACCGTTGAGTGGACGATGAGCATCACCTTTAACGACGACGGTACCTGGAGTTACGATCAGGTCACCAAGCTCATTGTTCCCGGTGTTGAAGGGGAGTTCCTGCACACCGACCACAACACCCTTCGCATGATCGAATACCCGCGTCCCAATCCGCGCGGTATTGACGAAGGTATTTTCCTGCGCCGTTGATTTTTAAACGGGCAGTAAAAAGCCTCCGTGCGTTTAAAAGCGCCGGAGGCTTTTTTAACGGGACGTCAGAGCTTTAGGCCGGAACCGCCGGGAGGCTTGTGAGCATGCGGCAGCCGTGAAGATTGCGGATGAGCTCCACGCCGTGCTGCACGGCCTGCACGGCGGGCACACGCGGGAAGGTCTTGCGCCAGGCAAGCACCACGCGGCGCTTGGGGATGTTCGGGCGCTCAAAAGGCACGATGCGGATCAGGGGGTTGTGATCGTAGAAGGGCACCGCGCTTGACGGGAGAATCGTGACGCCCAGGCCCTGCGCGACCATGTAGCAGATTGTCTGCAGCGAGCTGCCTTCGACGCTTTTTTTTGCGTTGGGGTCGCTTCGGAGCGTATCGGCACAGAAATCAAGTACCTGATCGCGGAAGCAGTGGCCGGAACCCAACAGAAGCATCGGTTCATTTTTGACGTCCTGGCGCGAAATCGCCGGCCGGTGCGCGAGCGGGTGGTTTGCCGGCACCACAGCCACAAATTCTTCGTCGTAGAGGGGCTGAATCATGATGCCCGGCTGATCAATCGGGAGCGATACGATCGCAGCGTCAAGCTGACCGCTTTTAAGCTGCTCAAGAAGGTTCGCGGTGAGGCCTTCCGTGAGAATAAGCGGCATGTCGGCAGCCACTTTGTGCATGCTGCTCACGAGATCCGGAATGAGGTAGGGGGCGATTGTGCAAATCGTTCCCAGGCGCAGCTCCCCGCGTAAGGGATCTTTACCCTGCTGGGCGCAGACGCGCAACAGGGCGGCGTCTTCCAAAACCCGCTGGGCGCGTTCAACGATCAGTTTGCCGATCGGCGTGACGGTGACGTCTGAGCTCTTACGCTCAAAAATCTTGACGCCCAGTTCCTCTTCGAGCTTACGCACGGCCACGGAAAGAGAAGGCTGGGAGACGCTGCAGCTTTCGGCCGCCCGTCCGAAATGGTGTTCCTGCGCAACGGCAAGGACATATTTGAGTTCAGTCAGTGTCATAGTAGGGACTCACTTGGGGTGTGCTTACGCTTGTAAAAAATTTCGGGCGGGATCAAACCACCGGCTGGCAAACTTTTCGGCTGCCGCCGCATCCTCACGCATCCAGTCTTCGGCCGAGCGCCGCGCCCACTCCAGAAGATCCTTGTCGTTTAAGGGATCGGCAAAGCGCATGGCGGGGCTGCCGGACTGGCGCGCACCTAAAAACTCACCCGGGCCGCGAAGCCTTAGGTCCTCGCGCGCCACGGCAAAACCGTCGGTCGTCTCGCGGATCACACGCAGACGTTCCTTGCCGACGTCACTTAATTCGGGGTCAAAAAGCATGAGGCAGGTACTTTTGGCGGTACCGCGCCCCACTCGGCCGCGCAACTGATGCAGCTGCGACAGGCCAAACCGCTCGGCGTGTTCAATCACCATCACCGAGGCGTTCGGAACATCCACACCCACCTCAATCACGGTGGTGGAGACGAGAATGTCAATTTCTCCCGCGGCAAAGCGCGCCATTACGGTTTCTTTTTCTTCTGCGGGGAGTTTGCTGTGCAGTAGCGCTGTTCTTAAGTCCGGTTCGCTTTCGCGGATCATGCGCTCGCGGTCGGTTGCGGCGGTTAGGTCCGCCTTTTCGCTTTCTTCAATGAGGGGACAGACCCAGTAGCACTGCCGCCCTTCGCGGATGTCGCCTGTGACGGCCTTTAAAACGTCCGCTGCCCGAGAAAGACTGATGAGCTTGGTGGTGACGGGCTGCCGTCCGGGCGGCATTTCGTCTAAGAAACTCACGTCGATGTCGGCAAGGTAACTCATCGCGAGCGTGCGAGGAATGGGTGTTGCGGTTAGAAGGAGCTGATGCGGCTGAACGCCTGCCTCAGTCAACGCCAGCTTCATGCGCTGTGAAACGCCGAAGCGGTGCTGCTCGTCAATCACGGCAAGCCCGAGGTTTTTAAAGTGAACGCCTTCCTGAATGAGGGCGTGGGTGCCCACCGCAATCTGAGCGGTACCGTCGGCAATGCTTTTTAGCGCTGCTTTTTTGTCGGGCCCTGAGAGGCTTCCCGCAAGAAACACAATATTGACGCCCAAGGGCGTAAGCCACGCCGAGAGCTTTTTGTAATGCTGCTGCGCGAGAATTTCCGTGGGGGCCATGACCGCGGCCTGAAAGCCGTTTTCAACGGCGCGGACGGCGGCCAGCGCCGCAATCACGGTTTTACCCGAGCCGACGTCGCCCGCGACAAGCCGTTGCATGGGGCGCTTCGTTGCCATGTCAGCTTCAATTTCAGAGATGACGCGTTGTTGAGCTCCGGTAAGCGTAAAGGCAAGACTATCCAAAAACCGGGTTTTAAGGGCCCCTGACGTGTCCGTCATCGCGGGCGCGGCGGCAAGGGCCTTGGCGTCCCGGCTTTTCTTTAAAAAGATCTGCTGAGCAAGAAATTCGTCAAACACGAGGCGCTTGAATTCGGGCGCCGTGCGCTCGGAAAGCGCTTCAGCCGGTGTAAGGGGGCTCGGGTGGTGGATAAAGCGCACAGCCTCGGCAAACCCGGGAAGATTTAAGGCTTTCGTGTACTTTTCGGGAACGAGGTCCTTTAAATCGACGTCAAGGAGCGCTCTGTCAATGCGTTTGCGGATGACGGGCTGGGTGAGTGTGCCTGAAGCCGGATAAACGGGCGTAAGGGTTTTCGGAAGGTCCGAGACGTCCGCCACCGCCTTTTTAACGCGCGGCTGCCAGAGTTCCGGTTCACCGCTGTAGGAGAGTCTTACTTCACCGTAGGCACGGATGAGACTTCCCATCGTGAGAAGCTTTTTGTCACCGAACCGGAAAAGCCGCATGGCAACCGACCCGCTCGCGTCCGTGATTCTGATAAAGGTAAAGGGAACAAAACCCGAGGTGCGTTTGGCAATGACTTCAGTAATGCGGCCCTGGACCTGGGCAAAGGTGCCGGGCGTGAGCGCCCTGCAGTCAGTGATCTGCGTTTCGTCTTCGTAACGGAGCGGCAGATGAAAGACAAAATCCCAGTCGCGCACGAGACCAAGACGCGCAAAGCGCTCAGACAGCGTGAGCTTGTCTTCTTTTTTCGGTTTTTCAGCCTTTAAGGCTTTCTGCTTTTTGACCGGGACTTTGTCAATCGGCATAACACACTCAGAAGCTCATTTCCCTAATAACGGCAATGGCTTCCACTTCAAAAAGCGCACCCTTGGGGAGCGCGGAGACTTCCACGCAGCTGCGTGCGGGGTAGGGGGCCTTCACGTACTCCTTCATGACGGCGTTCACAAGGCCGAACTGCGTCATGTCGGTCACAAAAAGCGTGAACTTCACCACGTCGGAAAACGTGCCGCCTGCAGCAGAAACAACTTCCGTGAGGTTGGTGAAGGCCTGACGCACCTGGGCTTCAAGGCCCTGGGCAAGCTCTCCGGTTTCCGGCACAAGACCGATCTGACCGGAGCAGAAGACGACGTTTCCGGCTTTGACGGCCTGGTTGTACGGGCCGATCGCAGCAGGGGCCGTCTTGGTTGAAATAATCTCAGTCATATGCTTCAAAATCTCCCTTATCAGCGGAGAAAAAACGGCACAGGCGCTGTCTTCCCTCTCATTGAATAATTATATTATTAATTCTCATGAATTTAGGGAGCGTTTATTATAAATCGTGAGTGTTTTCTACTAGGTATTTTGTCTGAGAATACTCATGAAGGAGTATTGAAAGCGGGTTAAGACAATGTCCGTGGGTTTTATTCCGGCTGATTTATAAGTGCCCTGAAATACGAGGGCGAAAACGGGAATTCTCAGAAGGTTTGCTTAGGTCAAAGAAGCGGAGAAATTTGGGGTTATTACCTATAGTACTTAGGTAGTATGGCTCGTAAACTCGCGCTGACACATAAGGTCGGCTTAATTTAAGCCGCCTGCGGTGTTGTTTTTCTGAGGTGCGGGCCGGCTGCGGGAAACTGCGGCAGGGGCGCGCCGGGACGCTGTTGTGCGCGGCTTCTCCGGCTCTTTTTCAAGGGTCCGGGGTGTCTGAAGCGGTTGCGGTTCGGACGGCACGGCGGCACGGGCAAGGGTGTTGCGGAGTGTAAACGCCGGTCACTGTATTGCTCCAAGTCATTGAGAGCCGACTGCAGGAATGACGTTGCCGGCAAAGAGGTTGACAATATCATCCCGAATGGGTAGGTCCCCCGGGACTTCCCACAAAAAAGAGCTTTTCTGACCCTGCCGGGTCATGCGGTGCGGTTTGTTGTGCTTGACGGACCGGATGAACCCAGGCGGATCCTCACGGATCAAGGAGACCATAAAAAATGAAGATTATCTACACCGACGTACTGGTGATCGGTGGCGGCCTGGCCGGTCTTCGCATGGCAGTTGCTGCCAAGCGTCGCGGTCACGACTCCATCGTCTTGTCGCTGGTGCCCCCGAAGCGTTCGCACTCCAAGGCGGCGCAGGGCGGCATGCAGGCCTCTCTCGGCAACGTGATTAAGGGCCTGGGGGACAATGAAGACGTCCACTTCGCCGATACCGTCCGCGGTTCCGACTGGGGTGCCGACCAGGACGTGGTGCGTATGTTCGTCAACACGAGCCCGAAGGCCGTGCGTGAACTCGCGGCCTGGGGCGTGCCCTGGAGCCGTATCACCCCGGGTGACCGCCAGGTCATCATCAACGGTGAAAAGGTCACGATTACCGAACGCAAGGAAGCCGCGGGCCTGATCGGCCAGCGTGACTTCGGCGGCACGAAGAAGTGGCGTACGTGCTTTGTGTCTGACGGCACGGGCCACGCGATGCTTAACGCCGTGAGCGACCGCGTCATCGCCGAACACGTTCCGGTTGTCGAACGTATCGAAGCTCTCTCTCTGATTCATGACGGCAAGCGCTGCTACGGCGCTGTCTGCCGCGATCTGATGACGGGCGAACTGATTGCCTACGTTGCAAAGGCTACGGCCATTGCAACGGGCGGCGCCGGCAAGCTCTTCCGCGTGACGACGAACGCTCAGATCTGCGAAGGCACGGGCCACGCTCTGGCTCTGGAATCCGGTGTTGCCACGCTCGGCAACATGGAAGCCATTCAGTTCCACCCGACCGGTATTTTCCCGGCCGGTATTCTCGTGACGGAAGGCTGCCGCGGTGACGGTGGTCTGCTTCGTGACGTTGACGGCCACCGCTTCATGCCGGACGTGGAACCGGAAAAGAAGGAACTCGCCTCCCGCGACGTCGTGAGCCGTCGTATGGAAGAACGTATTGCTCAGGGCAAGGGCGTGAAGAGCCGCTTCGGCGAACACCTCTGGCTCGACATCACGCTGCTGGGCGAACACCACATTAAGCACAACCTGCGTGAAGTTTACGAAATCTGCCACTACTTCCTGGGCGTTGACCCCACGAAGGAATGGATCCCGGTGCGTCCGGCCATGCACTACACGATGGGCGGCGTGCGCACGAACTACACGGGCGAATCCCGTCAGTTAAAGGGCCTCTTTGCCGCGGGCGAAGCAGCCTGCTGGGATATGCACGGCTTTAACCGCCTGGGCGGCAACTCCGTGGCTGAAACCGTTGTGGGCGGCATGATCGTCGGTGAATTCATCGCCGACTTCTGCGAGCGTCCCGAAAACGGCATTGACATTCCGACCTCCCTCATTTATGACGCGGCCGCCAAGGTCAAGGCTGAATTGGACGGGTTCCTGAAGAATTCCGGCACGGAAGACATGGCCAAGATCCGTACCCGCATGCAGGAACTCATGACGAGCAAGATCGGTATTTTCCGTCGCGGCGATGTGATGGACAGCGCCGTCGAAGAACTCGAAGAGCTCTACAAGAAGACCTTCAAGGTCTCCTGCAAGGATCAGCTGGGCGCCAACGCCGAACTCACCTATGCCTACCGCACCCGCAAGATGCTCAAGGTGGCTCTCACGATTGCCTGCGGCGCTACGGCCCGTAAGGAAAGCCGCGGTGCTCACTTCCGTGAAGACTTCCCGGTCCGCGACGACGCCAAGTGGTTGAAGCGCACCCTCTCTTCCTGGAAGGAAGGCGACACGATGCCGACGCTTACCTACGAAACGCTCGACATCAGCAAGATGGAACTCCCGCCGGGCTGGCGTGGTTACGGCGCCAAGAACTACATCGACAACCCCGAAACGCCCAAGCGTCAGGCCGAAGTCGATGCCATCCGCGCCAAGATGCAGGCCGAAGGTGCCGACCGCTTCCAGATTCAGGATGCGATCATGCCCTACCACAATCTGCTGCCCAAGCGTCTGCAGGGCCGCAATGAACGCATCGATGAACCCCTGCCGTAATTCCGAGGAGCTGAACTGAAATGAGTACTCAAGTTAAAAAGCAGCACCGTATGCTCAAGGTCAGCATCCTGCGCTACAACCCGGCTGACCCCAAGAGCGTCCCGCACATGCAGACCTACGAGATCGAAGAAAGCGACTCGATGACGCTCTACATTCTGCTGAACGAACTGCGTGACACGCAGGATCCGTCTCTGCAGTTTGACTTCGTCTGCCGCGCCGGTATCTGCGGTTCCTGCGCCATGATGATCAACGGTAAGCCCGGCCTTGCCTGCCGTACACTCACCCGTGACCTTCCCACGGAATTCACGCTTGCTCCGCTGCCTGCGTTCGAACTGATCGGTGACCTCTCGGTCAATACCGGTAAGTGGATGCGCAACATGAGCGAACGCATGGAAACGTGGGTTCACATGAAGACCGAAGAGATCAATCTCTGCAAGAAGGAAGAACCGATGGATCCGCAGCTTGCGGAAGACATCTACCTTCTGGACCGCTGCGTTGAATGCGGCTGCTGTATCGCCGGTTGCGGTACGGTCCGCATCCGCCCGGACTTCGCCGGCGGCGTCGCGATCAACAAGATCGCCCGCTTCCGTCTGGATCCGCGCGACACCCGTAACGACGCCGATTTCTACGATGTGATCGGTGATGATTCCGGTGTGTTCGGCTGCATGTCGCTCTTGGCCTGCCACGACTTCTGCCCGAAGGATCTGCCGCTGAAGACCCAGATCGCGTTCATCCGCCGCAAGATGGCTGAACAGGGTATCAAGAACTACGACAAGGTCACGCCCACACCGCAGAAGAAGATCTACATCAAGCGTCTGCACTAAGACTGTCTGATGTGATCCGTATCTGACGGATAAGCCCGCTTCTGATTTCGTTCGGAAGCGGGTTTTTCGTGCCCTGCCTGATGTAAAAACCGAAGCGCTTTTGCGTGAGTTTTGAGCAAAAGCATTGTCATCGTATTGTCGTGTAACTGTGTGTTGCGCGATAATTCGCAAAACTTTTCGGCATAAACCAGGCCGATCAGTCCGATTGCTTAAATTCATGCCTCCGCGGTCAACTACCCCTGACTAAAGTCAGAGGCTTGGCAACAAGCCTTGGTTGACTAGCCTCAGTCCGTTTTCGGACGGACTCCGTTGGTTGGGAATCCGTTCCGTCGCAAGACGGGACGCAAACAGGCACCGCGGGATGTCGATCCTAGTCCTGCGCTCTGCGGTCTGCGGTTAAAAGCTCTGAGAGGTAGGAGCGGTGCTTCAGACGACAAACCCCTTCCAACATTGGCGAAGGATCACCACCGACCGCAAGGTCGAGAAGACGGAACCTGTGAGGTATCAAGGTATCCGTCAAAGGAGAACACTTTGAAAGTATTTGTTTTGAACATGCGCGGGCAACCGCTCATGCCGTGCTCCC
>ENA-UOJA01002763-UOJA01002763.1-human-gut-metagenome-genome-assembly--contig:-C19-NODE-2763-length-11376-cov-4.253953_pt1 | contig 11376 bp, 15 predicted proteins | sample MGYA00242337_ERZ723884 | MGnify/ENA metagenome assembly ERZ723884
TTTTGAAGCAAGCCTTTGGCTTGCTTTATTTTTCTTTATAGGAATAAAAAATGACTTCACAATCGAAACTTGTTTTATTTTTAAGCTCCTCATTGTTGCTTAGTTCATTCTCTTTTGCTGCAGAGAAGTCTCCTCAACCTCGTGATGAGCGGTTTGATGATCAGCTTCAGCTTGCAAAACCGGATTTATCCACTCAAAAGCCACAAATTTCAGAAAAACGTGACGATAAACATACACTTTCTATTACGAAAGAAGAATTGGCAAAACATCCTGATTTGATCGTACGTGGATTGATTCCTGCAGTATTGCAAAATAACGGTGAAGCCGTTCAACTATTATTGCCGTTGTATCAAAATTTGCCTAAACAAGATCCATTTTTACTTGAGTGGGCAAATGCGATTAATGCTCGCGAAAATGGTCGTTTTTCGGAGGCGGTTATCGTTCTATATTTTCTCAAGATTCAACCATTCTTCCATTACGTTATCAGTTATCACAAGCACTCTTTTTGAACAATGATAATGAGGCGGCCAAAGATCAATTTCAAAAACTGAGAGCTGAACAAGTTTCACCCGAGTCTATCGTCATGATAGACCAATATCTTTCTGCGCTTAACCGCCGAGATCAATGGAAGTTTCAAGGTGGTTTGAGCTTCTTAAACGAAAGTAATATTAACAATGCACCAAAACCTGGCACTCGCATTGGAAATTGGAATGCCTGGGATCGCGAAAGTGCAACAGGTTTTTCTTATTTTGTAGAAGCTGAGAAAAAGTGGTCATTACCTGATAATTATTTCACTAAATTTTCTATCGAAGGGAGTGGGAAATATTACTGGGATAATAAAAAATATAATGAATTTAATGGTAGAGTTGGCGCTGGATTCGGTTATCAAACAGCACGTTTTGAGATTTCATTGATGCCATTTACAGAAAGACGATGGTATGCAGGTGGTTCTTCAGGTAGTGAGTCAATGAAGCAGTATTCGAAGAATTCAGGTGCTCGTTTAGATTTAACCTATTGGCTGAATGAAAAGTGGCAAATTTCAACCGCACTTGAATATGGTGAACAGCGTTATAACACTCGTAAACACTTGAATGGTAATAATTATCTTTGGTCGAATACGTTATCTTATTTTCCTAAGAGTGGTCAATTTTGGTTCATAGGTGCTGATTATAATCGTGAAAATACGCGAGATGAAGACAATGCTTATCAACGTAAAAACCTCCGTTTAGGCTGGGGGCAAGAGTGGGGATGGGGTATTTCAACCCGAATTTCCCTTGCCTATGCACGTAGAACTTACAAAGGAGCTGATTTATTCAATATTCGTCAGAAAAATAATGAATATCAATCGGCAGTAACATTATGGCATCGAGATCTTTACTTCTGGGGAATCACGCCTAAAATTACGTGGTCTTATCAACGAGTTTCAAGTAATCACCCATTTTATAGCTACGACAAAAATCGTATTTTCCTTGAAATGGGTAAAACATTCTAACGGGAGCAAATAATGGATTTATCACAACGGTATAAGCAAGCGGCTAAGGAAGCTCGCTGGGCATTAGGTTTAGCTATTTTTTACGTAATTGGATGGTGTGTTTGTGCTTATTTACCCAAAGACTCGCCTGGACCGATAGGTTTTCCGTTGTGGTTTGAATTATCCTGCATTTATTTACCTATTTTGTTTGTCGTCATTGGGTATTGGATTGTCAAAATTGTCTTTTTAGATATTCCGCTAGATGTTGAGTCAAAGGAGAATAAATAATGAATTTAGGTATTATTCTCCCCTTAGCTATCTATTTAGTCTTTATCTTTGGTGCGGCATTATTTGCTTATGTAAAACGCAGTAAAGGTGATTTCCTTACGGAATATTATGTAGGAAATCGCTCCATGACGGGCTTTGTGCTTGCGATGACAACGGCTTCCACTTATGCTAGTGCCAGTTCTTTTGTTGGTGGACCTGGGGCAGCTTATAAATATGGGCTAGGTTGGGTATTACTCGCCATGATCCAAGTACCGGCTGTTTGGTTAGCCTTAGGTGCATTGGGCAAAAAGTTTGCATTACTTTCTCGCGAGACCAATGCGCTTACTATCAATGATTTATTTCTCTATCGTTATAAAAATAAATATCTCGTTTGGATTTCCAGTCTAGCATTGTTGCTTGCCTTCTTTGCTGCTATGGTTGTGCAATTTATTGGTGGGGCAAGATTGCTCGAAACTACGATAGGGATTCCTTATACTCACGCCTTGCTTATTTTTGCCTTAACGGTTGGCATTTATACGTTTATTGGTGGTTTCCGAGCGGTCGTGTTAACCGATACGATTCAAGGTACGGTAATGATTTTTGGCACAATCGTGCTATTAGTGGGCGTTATTTACCATCTCGGTGGCGTAGAAAGTGCGGTCAATAAATTAACTGAAATTGATCCGAGTTTAGTGAGTCCTTACGGCCCGAATGAGATGCTAGATTTTCAATTTATGGCATCGTTTTGGATCCTAGTCTGTTTCGGTGTGGTTGGTTTACCACATACAGCTGTCCGTTGTATGGCTTTCAAAGACAGTAAAGCCTTACATCGAGGTATGCTCATTGGGACGATTGTCCTTTCTGTGATTATGTTAGGGATGCATTTGGCGGGTGCTTTAGGACGTGCCGTTGTGCCTGATTTGACCGTATCAGATAAAGTCATTCCAACCTTAATGTTGGAAGTGCTCCCACCTATTGTTGCAGGGATTTTCTTAGCGGCGCCGATGTCTGCGATCATGTCCACAGTTGATGCACAACTCATTCAATCCTCCTCAATTTTTGTGAAAGACTTATATCTTGCAAGCAAACCTGAAGCAGCGAAGAATGAAAAACGAATTAGCCGTATTTCATCAGTCATCACACTGATTTTATCGGCGTTGTTAATTCTTGCGGCACTGAATCCACCAGATATGATTATCTGGTTGAATCTATTTGCTTTCGGGGGATTAGAAGCGGCATTCCTTTGGGTGATTGTATTAGGCATTTATTGGGATAAAGCAAATGCAGCAGGGGCAATAAGCTCAATGGTGGTGGGATTAAGCAGTTATGTGCTTCTGACTCAATTTGGTGTCAAACTATTTGGTTTTAATGCGATTGTGCCTGCACTTGTATTTGGTTTGATAGCTTTCATCTTGGGTAACCAATTCGGTACAAAAAAACAGTAAAAACGGACCACACTTTATGGTTTATCAAATCCTAGCATTGTTTATTTGGAGTAGTGCCTTTGTTGCCGCTAAATACACCTTTACAATGATGGACACCATTTTGATGATCCAAGTCCGTTTATTCATGGCGGCGATTATTGTGATGCCACTCTTTTTTCGTCGTTGGAAAGGCGTGTCTAAACCTATGCGAAAACAGCTTTGGTGGTTAGGTTTTTTTAATTATACTGCCACCTTTTTGCTGCAATTTATTGGCTTAAAATATACGAGCGCGGCGAGCGCAACGACCATGATTGGATTAGAGCCGTTATGTGTGATTTTTATTGGGCATTTTTTCTTTCAAGATCGTGCGAAATGGTATCATTGGTTGTGTGGCGCTTTTGCCTTTTTAGGCGTGGCCATTTTAATTTTAGGTGGGCATGGCAATGAAGGCTCAAGTCAAATTAGTTTATTGGGTTGCTCCTTAGTAGTAGCGGCAAGTATTGTATTTGCTTGTTGTTTACGTTGGACGAAAAAAGTGGTGGCAACGGTTTCAGCACAAGCTTATACATCCATTTCAATTGTGTTGGCAACTATCACCATGATGCCATTTACTTTATTGATGACTGAAAACTGGGATATCCATTTTAACTGGCTTGGTTTCTTCGGTTTGATTTATCTCGGTGTAGCATGTAGTTGGTTTGCCTTTTGGTTATGGAATAAAGGTTTAAATTCAGTGGATGCAAAAATCTCTGGAATTTTGACCGCACTTGAGCCGATTTTCGGTGTCTTTTTGGCGGTGTTATTGCTTAACGAAGAGGTTTCACTTGTTTCAGCGCTTGGGATTATCATTATTGTGGTTTCAGCCCTAGGCGTAAGTTTATTACCGAAATGGTTACATAAAGAAATTAATTAAAAGGAAAAGAAGATGGCGTGGATTCAAATTCGCTTAAATAGTACAAATGAAAAAGCTGAGAAAATTAGCGATTTTTTAGAAGAAATTGGCTCAGTTTCGGTCACATTTATGGATAGCCAGGATACGCCGATTTTTGAACCACTTCCGGGCGAAACACGTTTGTGGGGAAACACCGATGTGATTGCCTTGTTTGATGCAGAAACCGATATGAATGAAATTGTGAGTTTGCTTAAACAAGCACATCATTTAGATGAACATACCGCTTACAAAATTGAGCAAATCGAGGATAAAGACTGGGAACGTGAATGGATGGATAACTTCCACCCAATGCAATTTGGTCAACGTTTATGGATTTGCCCAAGCTGGCGTGAAGTGCCAGATCAAAATGCGGTGAATGTGATGCTTGATCCTGGTTTAGCTTTTGGGACAGGTACCCACCCGACAACTGCACTTTGTTTAGAGTGGTTAGATGGTTTAGATTTAACAGGCAAAACTGTCATCGATTTTGGTTGTGGGTCAGGAATTCTTGCTATTGCGGCTCTTAAATTAGGCGCAAAAAATGCGATTGGTATTGATATCGATCCACAGGCGATTCTCGCAAGTCGTAATAATGCGAAACAAAATGGGGTGGCAAATCGTCTTCAGCTTTTCCTATCCGATGATAAACCTGCCGATTTAAAAGCAGATGTCGTCGTGGCGAATATTCTTGCTGGGCCATTAAAAGAACTTTACCCAATTATTTCTCAATTAGTGAAAGAGGGCGGAGATCTAGGATTATCTGGTATTTTAGAAACACAAGCACAATCGGTATGTGATGCTTATACACAATCCTTTGATTTAGATCCTGTTGCAGTGAAAGAGGAATGGTGCCGTATTACAGGTAAATTAAAATCGGCTTAATTTCTTTTTGTCAATTAAAAAAAGTGCATTTTTTGAACAAAATTCACTTTGCAAAAAAAAGAAAAATGCGTAATATAGCACCCCTTGTCGGTTGCTATTGTGGCCTGACTTGCTGGAGATAGGACTTGTAATTGGGGATAACATAAAATGCGAATTGGTTCTTACGAATTAAAAAATCGTATTTTATTGGCACCCATGGCAGGTATCACGGATCAGCCCTTTCGACGTTTATGTGCCCATTATGGTGCAGGATTAACGTTTTCAGAGATGATGTCCACTAATCCACAAGTTTGGCATACAGAGAAATCGAAACTTCGTTTAGCACATAGTGAAGAGTTGGGATTAAATGCGGTGCAAATCGCAGGTTCTGATCCTTTAGAAATGGCCCAAGCTGCAGCAATTAATGTAGCCTATGGTGCTGAAATTATCGACATCAATATGGGCTGTCCCGCAAAGAAAGTAAATCGAAAATTAGCGGGCTCTGCACTGCTTCAATTTCCTGATTTAGTGGAAAAAATTTTAAAAGAAGTGGTGAATGCCGTTGATGTGCCTGTGACGTTAAAAATTCGCACAGGTTGGGATAAGGCAAATCGAAACTGTGTGCAAATCGGCAAAATTGCAGAACAATCTGGTATTCAAGCTTTAACCATTCACGGGCGGACGAAAGAATGCTTATTTGAAGGGGAAGCGGAATACGACAATATTCGAGCAGTCAAACAATCAATTTCAATTCCTGTTATTGCGAATGGTGATATTGATTCTGCATCGAAAGCGAAAAAGGTACTTGAGTACACAGGTGCCGATGCAATAATGATCGGTCGTGCCGCACTAGGCAATCCATGGCTTTTTCAAGCCGTCGAGGCCTTAGTGGAACATGATTCGATAATTCAAACTCCAAGTTTGCGTGAAAAGTGCGGTCATATTTTGCGTCATATTCAGGAACTTCATCAGTTCTATGGTGAGCAAAAAGGCTATCGAATAGCCCGTAAGCACGTGGCTTGGTATTTACAGGGAATTCAACCCGATTCCGTTTTTAGACAGACTTTTAACGCAATTAATGAACCGAAAGAGCAGTTAATTGTGCTGGAAGATTTTTTAAATTCAATTTTGGATAAAGAAAAATGTTAGAACAACAACGTAGTCCGTCTGAAGCGTTAACCGTTTCAGTTTTAAACTCTCAATCACAAGTAACAAACAAACCATTACGTGATTCAGTAAAACAAGCTTTACGCAATTACTTATCACAATTAGATGGTCAAGATGTGAATGATCTTTACGAATTAGTATTAGCGGAAGTTGAACACCCGATGTTAGATATGATTATGCAATACACCCGCGGTAACCAAACTCGTGCAGCGAACATGCTCGGTATTAACCGTGGTACATTGCGTAAGAAATTGAAAAAATACGGTATGGGCTAATTAAGATTAGCAAAAGAAAAGGCGAACATGATGTTCGCCTTTTTATTTATCTATTGAATGGTGAAGCTAATTGGTACACTGACTGAAGAGGTAAATCCAGCTGGTTTTGGACCAACAGGTCTCGCACTTCTCACCGCTTCCAGTGCTGCGTTGTCTAAGCTTTCATCTCCAGAGGAATTCGTTACTCGTTCTCCTGATAAGGAGCCATCTGCCCCTACGCTAAAACTCACGCTCACAACACCTTGTTTACGCATCATCTTCGCACGAGCAGGATAGCGTTTGTGCCGTTCAATTTCACGTCGAATAGCCGCACGATAAGCATTTAGCTCATCCGTATTGGCACCTGAGCCACCTTGAACACCATTTGTACCAGGTTGTCCTGTGGTCGTTGCTTTAGAATTTGCCGTAGCCGTTGAATTAATATTCTTATCGCCAATCGGTAAGCTCTTCGGCATTTCTACCGCTTTCTCTGCTTTTACCTCATTTTTAGGTTTTTCCTTTGGCTTCTCTTTCGGTTTTGGTTTCGGTTTTTCTATTGGTTTTTCTGGCTTTTTCTCAGGTTCTTTTTTCTTCTCAGGCTCTGGTTTCTTCGTTGGATCTGCGACGACTTCTTGCTTTTCAGGTTCCGGTTCTGCCTGTTGAGGTTCAGGTTCCGGCTCTGGAGCCTGTTCTTCTACTCGCATTCCTTGAATCATTTCCATCGAAATCGTTGTAGATATTTCACCTGTAGCATTACTTGCGGCTTCACTTGGCTTATGCCAGTTCCAAAGCAATGCGCCTACAATGGCACCATGAATTAATAGAGAAATAAGCAAGCCTAATAGTGATCGTTTAGCTTGTTGGCTGTTCATTGTTTATGCCCTACTCCGACGCCTCCCACTGCTGGCGAATTTTTGCTCGAAGCGCCTTTATCTTTCATCGAAACAATAGCGACATTTTTAATTTCGTTTTTCGATAACATGTCAGTAATCGTCACAAAATCTTGGAAAGAGGCTTCTGCATCAATTTTTAAGGTGACTTTCTGATCTTTATTCCAACCCGCGATCTCTTTTTCAAGCGCTTCTTGCGAGATAGGTTTGTCATTAAAATAAAGTTGTTTATCTGCCGTTACAGTCAATAATTTGGCTAATTCATCTGATTTGAATGCAACCGTTGAACTGGCTTTTGGCACATTAACTTGAATTTTTCCTTGAGAAATAAAGGATGCGGTGATCAACACTATCGCTAATAGCACCAACATAATGTCGATGAAAGGAATAATATTGATTTCATCAAATTTTTTCACGATTATTCCTTATCTTTTTGAGCGTTTAATACTTTCCATTTCAATAAGTTAACTTCTACTTTACGACCTAAGCCGTTATAGAACATCATAGATGGAATTGCGACTAAAATACCTAGTGCGGTTGCTTTTAATGCAAGAGAGAGATGCATCATGATTGCGCCAGCGTCGACATCACCGCCAGCTTGACCAATTTGATAGAAGGTTAACAAAATACCAATTACTGTTCCTAACAAGCCCACATAAGGTGCGTTTGCACCAACTGTTGAAATGATCGTCATATTGCGATTTAAATCAATTTCAAGCGAATGGATATTGGAATATTTAGCGACATTGATACGGCTTAAAAAGATAAAGCGCTCAATTACAGTAGCAAGCATAATTACGCTCATAAGAAGTAAAAGCCCGATAATAATGTAATCACTATATTGTTCTAAAAACTCAAAAAGTTTTGGCATCTGATAGTCCTTTTATGTGTAATAAAGAATACAAAATGAATTGATAATGAATTTCAATTAGATTGGTGATTCTATCAAATGGAAAATAGAGCGTAAATATAAATTAGAAAAATGGCTATTTTTTTTGACCGCACTTTGAGGTAAATCATAGAAAGCGCGGTTGTTTTGAGAGGGGATTTAAAGGGATTGCAGGTAATCTAAGACAACCTGATGATGTTCGCCTGTTTTGAATTTATCAAAAACGTGTTGAATTTTGCCTTGTTCATCAATGAGGAAGCTAATACGGTGAATGCCGTCATAGGTGCGTCCCATAAATTTCTTTTCACCCCATACACCAAATTGCTCGGCAACCTGGTGATCTTCATCAGAAAGCAAGGTGAAATTGAGCGACTTTTTCTCAACAAATTGAGCCAGTTTTTTTGGCGCATCTGTGCTGATGCCTAAAATAACCACACCTAATTTTTCTAACTCACTTTTAGCATCACGTAAACCGCAGGCTTGAGTTGTACAGCCTGGTGTTAAGGCTTTGGGATAAAAATACACAAGTACTTTTTTGCCTTTAAAGTCGCTAAGTGAAATTGGCTGATTGTCTTGATTTAAAAGGGTGAATTGCGGTGCTAAGTCACCCGCTTGTAATGTTTTCATAAAAAATCCTTAAAAATGTAAAAAATGATTTGTAAATTCAAGCTATTTTAGCGATTATAACCAGATATTTTCAAATGTTATTGTCAAAACGCAAAATAGATGTAAATGGAGTGCCTTATGACTACGCAAACCCCCTTATTTTCAGGCAGTATTGTTGCTTTAGTAACCCCGATGGATAACCACGGAAACATTGATTTTGAAACATTAGAAAAACTTATCGAGTTTCACATCAATGCGGGTACAGATTCGATTGTATCTGTGGGTACAACGGGAGAATCCGCCACATTAAGTATTGAAGAAAATGTGAAAGTGATTGAAAAGACGGTTGAGTTAGCAAAAGGACGTATTCCAATCATTGCTGGCACCGGTGCTAATGCAACGAGTGAAGCCATTGTGATGACAAAATTATTACGTGATAGCGGGGTAGCCGGTTGTTTATCTGTTGTTCCTTACTACAATAAACCAACTCAAGAAGGCATGTTCCAACATTTTAAAGCAATTGCAGAATGCACGGATTTACCACAACTTCTTTATAACGTACCAGGTCGTACCGGTAGTGATATGAAACCTGAAACCGTCGCACGTTTGTCTCAAATTGAGAATATTGTAGGGATTAAAGAAGCAACAGGCGATTTAACTCGCATTACTGCGATTAAAGAATTAACCGGTAAAGATTTCATTGTATTAAGTGGAGATGATGCCACAGGGTTAGAAGCGATGAAATTAGGCGCAGAGGGTGTTATTTCTGTGACAAATAACCTTGCTGCAAAAGATATGGCCGCGATGTGTCGCTGTGCTTTAGCGGGCGATTTTGCGAAAGCGGAAGAAATTAATGCACGTTTAATGCCTTTACATCAAGATTTATTTATTGAATCCAACCCAATTCCAGTTAAATGGGCAGCATATCGTTTAGGTTTAATTAAGACTCCACATTTACGTTTACCACTTACAGTGTTAAGCGAAAGCGCGCAAGTAAAAGTGGAAGAAGCATTAAAAATTGCTGGCTTAATTTAATGAATTAAAGGGTTGTTTTTACAGCCCTTTAAACTTTCGACTTTTTTATTTGTCAAAGAGCGGTCATTATTTTAATTATTTTTATTGAAGGATTTAAGGAATGAAAAAAATCGTACTGAGTTTAGTCGCAGCAGCATTGTTATCGGCGTGTTCAAACAGCGTAGAAAAAATGCAGACGGCTAATGACACTTACCAAAATTCTGATCGTGAAATACCGAGCTTTTCTCCTTTAGCAAGTGGTGGTGTAACATTGCCGCAAGCCGATCCGACTTATGAACTTCCTCAGCTTAATGCGAAAAAAGAACGCGTGGATATTCGTCCGCCTTCAACCCCATTAGCGATTATCAAAAATTCTTTGACACAATTTGATGGCGAACGTGCATTGATTGTTTATACGGATGCGCAAGCAGAGCTTTATAATCTCAAACAAATTGAGCGTTTATTAAAAGAAGAAGGCACGAATTCAACTTTAAATGGTGCAGTATTAATTAGCGATTGGGCGCCAACAGGTCGTGCAGCTGAAAAAGCAAATACAGAGATCCGTTATAAAATTGAACAAGTTACGGCGCAAGAGGCAAGTGCGTTAGCGGTTTCTGTAGAGCCAATGCGTCGTGATGGTGTGATTTACACACCAAATCAAGCAGATAAACAACGCTATGCATCGGATCGTTTAAATCGTTTTGTTGCTGCGCTTACTAACGCTTACAACAAGCAACAACAAGATTTAAATAATGCTTCTGCAGGACCTTTCCAATCAGGTTTAATTACTGATACGAACGGTAGAATGGCATTAGGTATGGATGCAAGCTTTGGTCAAGCATGGCAACGTTTAGGTTCGACTTTACCAAAATTAGGCTTTAAAGCTACATCGGAATCTGCTGGCCGTGGCTATCGCGAGTTAAAATATAAACCATTAGATAAACAAGAGTGGTTACGTTTAGGTGTGAATCCGCCTAATTTAGAAAAAGGTGTTTATCAAATGCAAATTTCTGCAGTGGGTAAACAAAGTGCGGTCGTGATCACTGATGAAGACGGCAAGGCATTACCAAATGAAGCGGCTCAATCCTTGTATTCAGCATTAAGTGTATTACTTGCTCAATAATATGAGTTGAGAAATAAAAAGTGCGGTTCATTTGACCGCACTTTTTTTATTGGTAGATAAGTTATTCAGCTTTTACGCCTAAGTTACCAATTTTTACACCAAGATTACCGAGAGAAACCGGATCCAGATAATCCCCTAGGAATTTGAATAACTCACTTAATTCTGTAAATGAGCGTTTGATTTTTACTTGATCTTCTACTTTACGCACAAATTCATAACGCACATTTTCGCCTTCAAAATAAGCCGTGAGCGTGAGATAAATGGTTTCAAAAAAGTGGCTTTGAGCCCCTTCTTCACCCGGATCACTGATACGGACATTCCAAGTATTGTTAAATAAAACTTCTGTTTTGATTGACATATAGACTTCCTCTGTTTGTTATTTTTTATACTGAAATTGAAACGAAAAACCCGATGATAAAATTTCTGAAATCAAAAACTTTATCATCGGGCTTTTCAAACCAATTGCTCGCATATTTTGC
>ENA-UOJA01002771-UOJA01002771.1-human-gut-metagenome-genome-assembly--contig:-C19-NODE-2771-length-11332-cov-6.595903_pt1 | contig 11332 bp, 6 predicted proteins | sample MGYA00242337_ERZ723884 | MGnify/ENA metagenome assembly ERZ723884
AATGTCTCCGTATACTGTGATAACGCATACTTAAATCCGAACGGGAGCATCAGCAGGGCGATCATCGCAATCGCAGCCAGACCAAGCCCCAGATTCTTCCAAAAATTCTTCCAGTCAAAGCCGTCTAAAAACACCTGATCGATAATGCCATAGATCAATACCGGTGTAAAAATAAGAGACTGCGGTTTTACCAATACTGCAACTGCAAATACAAAATACGACGGGATCAGCTTACGCTCTGTCACCAAATAGATCATTAATACAACGAAAAAGGTAAATACTGCATCTGTCTGTCCCCAGATTGCTCCATCGAGCAGTACCGCCGGTGCAAACAGATAGATTGCTGTTAAGATTCCCGCACCCTTCTGCGTCCAACGCTTTCCGGCAATGCGAAACAGCAGGTAAGCCGTGGCAAGATCGGCAATGATTGCCGGTGTCTTAGTAAGCATCACGCTAAGCGTAGAATTCCAAGCTACCCCAAGTACATGACGGATCGCACCGACCATATACAGAATATACATATATCCAGGTGGATAGTCTGTAAAAGAATCTGAAGAATAAAAATTACCAATCCCGTCCTTAAAGATCATGTCCCCCCAAGCGATAAAACAGTTCATATCCGTTTCATTGCCAAAATATTTTGCTGCCGCAATATAGCGAACGATCAATGCAACCGCCATGATCACCATAAAAAGGATACCCGTCTCCGGAACCTCCTGTACCTGGTATTGCTTCTTCTTTCCTTTTGGTGCCACTTTAACGCGCTCACACGAATCCATTGCAACAAAGCCATAGATCGTTGCAGCTGCAGCCAAAATAGCAATAACTGTAATTGCTGTCATTTCAACCTTCCTCCTAAATAATTACATGTATTTTTTGACATGCTGATGTGTAAATAAATGATCCGCACAATATTCATAATTGCCCTCACATTTTGAGCAGTAACGAAATTCCAGATCCGGAAATTCCTCCTGAGTCCTGCCACAAATTGCACAGCGATGCACAATACGCTGTCCGGCACCCGCTGCTTTCATCTTCTTCTTAAAACCTCTTCGTCTCCTCTGCTCTCCATATGACATCCGCTTGTAATCCCGCGTCAGGAAGAAGAACAGTAAGAAGTTCCCCATTGCTACGATAACCGCAAACGCCTGACTAATATGCATCCAGCCATACGCCTGTGCCTGTGCCCCATACACGGCTGTCATTCCCATCATGCGAAAACCTGCCACAAAATTGCCCACTATCAAATAGCACATATAAATCGCATCGAATAGCGCAAGCCATTTTACTTTGATCGGAAGCACAAAATACAAAAGTAACTCCGTGTCCGGCTGGATCAGTGCAAAAGCAAAGAACATCGCCCAGTAAACATACTGAAAACCGGAATCATAAATTGCAATATGAAACGGACTTAAATACAGGATCAGTGCTGCAATAATATTTAACAGATAACCACTAAAGAAATACATGTTAAACCGAAACGTTCCCCAGGCCCGTTCCAAAGATCGTCCAAACAAGAAAAACAGATTAACCTGGATCACCAAAAACAACACGCTGAGTACAAAGGACGTGCTGCCGCTAAAGCCATACGGTTCCAGCAAATACGTAAACAATCTCCAGACTTGTCCATGCGCCACCTTGCTCATATCCAGACAAAGCCAGTTATAATAAATATCAAACGGTATTATCCCAAAATTTGTCAGCATCTCTAACAAAGCACCGAGACAATATGCACCAACTACGTAACGTGTCAAGTCAGGGATCGCATACTTTCCAAATTTGCGTTCCATCTTATTTAACCATTGTATCATATACTTGTCCTTTCTATGCCTGATATTTTCAGGTATTTTCCCTGCAAAAGCCCATCTGTTCACAGGATATTTTACATGCAATTCAAAAATGTACTACAGCGTATTTTTACAGCAATCGAAAAGAACGCCATAGTACATTTCATTATAGTGTGACGCGTATTCTTTGTCAATTGGATTCCCCGTCCGCAAGCGGGTGTATCCTGCGACAAAATATGCTATTTACAACAGGCTGCATCTCTGCTATTTACGATATGCAATACCTGGCAGCAGCATGACGTCCTCTGGCTCATTCTGCTCCAAAAAATCATTCAGCGAAACGTTCATTCTCTGTAAGAAAGACTGCAGGGAATCTCCCTGCTCGGTCACATACCTGTCATCATAGGGAACTGTCGTGTCAAACTCCCGCGTCATTTCATGGGATTGTCTCTCCTGATCTTCTTCGGAACGGTCAGCATCAACGGAAGTCTCTGCGATATTTTCCTGCACGTCCGGTGTCATCTCCTCCTGTCCGTTACCCATCCGCGGCATGATCAGATTTATATTGCATCCATCTGCTTTCTTTCCCGGAATGCAAACAGTATCACCCGGCTGTAGATTATATACATCTACATAAGGATTGGCACGTAACATCACTTCCAGCGGGACATGATATCTTCGGCTCAAAGCGTACAGTGTATCTCCTTTCTTTATCATATGCATATGTCCATTACAATACTCATGATTCATGGTGTATTCACCTTATGCCTTTATTTGCTACAGTATATTCTGCTTTCCGTGAAATGGTGACTCTACTCGCAGCCGCGGATCCGGATCTCACTCCACAAAAGCAAAAAATGTTTATTGCATTCCTCTCATAATAGCATTATAATAGGAAAATGTGGCGAATTTTTGTGCCTCGCAAAGCATGCACAAACTCATAATTTATCGTTGCTGACATACCATTAGAAACTAAGAGTAATACAAGATACTAGATGGAGGGTATTTATGAAATTACACATGAATACATTGGGAATCGATATCGGTTCCACAACCGTAAAAATTGCGCTGTTAAATAAAGATGGCGAAATTATTTTTTCCGATTATCAACGGCACTATGCCAACATCCAGGAAACTCTTGCTGCTATTATTGAAAAAGCCTATGATGAATTTGGTGATCTGCCGGTTGCTCCGGTCATTACCGGATCCGGTGGACTGACGCTGTCCAAATATCTGAACGTTCCTTTCGTACAGGAGGTAGTAGCAGTTGCAACATCACTCAAAGATTACGCCCCTCACACCGATGTCGCCATCGAATTAGGCGGGGAAGACGCTAAAATCATATATTTTACCGGTGGTATCGACCAGCGTATGAACGGAATCTGCGCCGGTGGTACCGGGTCCTTTATTGACCAAATGGCTACCTTATTGAAGACGGATGCCAGCGGATTAAATGAATATGCTAAAAATTATAAAGCAATTTACCCAATCGCAGCTCGATGCGGCGTATTTGCCAAAACGGATATTCAACCTCTGATCAACGAAGGTGCAACCAAAGAAGATCTCTCAGCCTCTATTTTTCAGGCAGTGGTCAATCAGACGATCAGTGGTCTTGCCTGTGGCAAACCGATTCGCGGTAATGTTGCATTCTTAGGCGGTCCGCTTCATTTCCTGACCGAATTAAAGCAGGCATTTATCCGTACTCTCGGTCTGGAAGGCAACCAGATCATCGCTCCGGAACATTCTCATCTGTTTGCAGCCTCCGGTGCAGCAATGAACGCCAAGGAAGAAGATATGTCAAGCCTTGGCAAATTACACACCGATCTTTCCCAAGAGATCAAGATGGAATTTGAAGTAACACGTATGGAGCCTCTTTTTAAGGATCAGGCAGAATACGATGATTTCTTGCAAAAGCATTCGCAAAATGATGTAAAGAAAGGCGATTTTGCAAGTTATAAAGGCAATTTATTCTTAGGGATCGATGCCGGTTCTACTACAACAAAGGTAGCTGTGATCGGCGAAGACGGTTCCCTGCTGTACTCATTTTACAGCAACAACAACGGAAGCCCGCTGAAAACAGCGATCAAGGCGATCAAAGATATTTACAGTAAAATGCCGGCTGGAGCACAGATCGTTCGATCCTGCTCTACCGGATATGGCGAAGCACTGTTAAAGGCTGCGCTCCTTTTGGACGAGGGTGAAGTAGAAACGGTAGCACACTACAATGCTGCTGCGTTCTTTGAACCGGAAGTAGACTGTATCTTGGATATCGGTGGTCAGGATATGAAATGCATCAAGATCAAAAACCACTCCGTTGATAAAGTTCAGTTAAACGAGGCTTGTTCCTCCGGCTGTGGTTCCTTTATCGAAACCTTTGCAAAATCTCTCAATTACGAGGTCGCTGATTTTGCGAAAGTTGCGTTGTTTGCCGAGAATCCGATCGATCTTGGATCCCGCTGTACCGTATTTATGAATTCCAAAGTAAAGCAGGCTCAGAAGGAAGGTGCCAGCGTTGCAGATATTTCTGCCGGACTTGCTTATTCCGTTATTAAAAATGCTTTGTTAAAAGTGATCAAGCTGACTGATCCAAAAGATCTCGGTGAAAAAGTCGTTGTTCAAGGTGGCACTTTCTATAACGATGCGGTACTGCGAAGCTTTGAGCGCATTTCCGGCTGCAAAGCCGTACGACCGGATATCGCCGGTATCATGGGTGCGTTTGGTGCCGCACTCATTGCCAGAGATCATTATACCGGACAGGAAAGCACGATGCTCACGATCGACCAGATCAACGAGCTTCGTTTCGAAACATCCATGTCTCGCTGCAAGGGCTGTACCAACCACTGCCTTCTCACGATCAATCGTTTTACCGGCGGCAGACAGTTTATTTCCGGCAACCGTTGTGAACGTGGTATTGGCGGTCAGAAAAACAAGAAGAATATTCCAAACCTTTTTGAATACAAGAACAAACGACTCTTCGCTCACTATAAACCATTAGATGAAGAGCACGCCGTGCGCGGTACGGTCGGTATTCCACGTGTACTGAATATGTACGAAAATTATCCGTTTTGGTTTACTTTCTTTACCGAACTTGGCTATCGTGTGGTACTCTCTCCGGAGTCCAGCCGCAAAATCTATGAACTGGGTATTGAGTCCATTCCAAGCGAATCCGAATGTTATCCGGCAAAACTTGCGCATGGGCATGTATCTTGGCTGATCAAGCAGGGACTCGATTACATTTTCTATCCTTGCGTGCCATATGAACGCTGTGAGGTAGAGGGTGCCGGCAACCATTACAACTGCCCGATCGTCACCTCTTATGGTGAAAACATCAAAAATAATGTCGAAGAACTGCAGGATGGCAAGATCAAATATCAAAACCCATTCCTGTCGTTTGAAAGTGAAAAAATATTAACAAAACGTCTGGTTGAATACTTCACGGAAGAAAACGGCATTTCCAAAGAGGAAATCCGCCGTGCGGCTGCTGCAGGATGGAAAGAAATGCAGCATGTACGTGATGATATGTCCGCCAAAGGACGAGAAGTACTCGCTTATATGGAAGAAAACGGCTGCCACGGTATCGTGCTCGCCGGTAGACCATATCACACCGATCCGGAGATCAATCACGGTATTCCGGAACTGATCACCTCTTTCGGTGTTGCCGTATTGACTGAAGACAGTGTATCCGAACTCGGCAACGTAGATCGTCCTACGATCGTTATGGATCAATGGATGTATCATTCCCGTCTGTACAAAGCGGCCTCTTATGTAGCAACCCGTTCCGACTTAGATCTGATCCAGCTCAACTCATTCGGCTGCGGACTGGATGCGGTAACAACCGATCAGGTCAGCGATATACTGACGCTGCAGAATAAGATCTATACAGTATTAAAGATTGACGAAGTTAATAACTTAGGTGCTGCACGTATTCGTATCCGCTCTCTGCTCGCCGCTGTTCGCGAACGCGAGCGCAAGCAGATCAAACCGGTCAAAAAAGATACTGCACACCACCGCGTAGTCTTTACAGAACAAATGCGTAAAGATTATACGATCCTTGTTCCACAGATGTCTCCAATCCATTTTGACATTCTCGAACCGGCACTGGCATCCTGCGGATACAATTTGGAAGTATTACCTAGCACCGGCGAGTGCCTGGATTACGGATTAAAGTATGTAAACAACGATGCATGTTATCCATCCCTGCTCGTTGTCGGACAGTTTATGCAGGCATTGCTTTCCGGCAAATATGATCTTAACAAAGTAGCGTTGATCATTACGCAGACCGGTGGTGGATGTCGTGCAACCAACTATATCGGATTTATCCGTCGTGCTTTGGAAAAAGCAGGCATGGAGCAGATTCCTGTCATTTCCATGAGCGCCGGCATTGAAAAGAATCCTGGATTAGACATCAACTACAAGATGGCTGACCGTGCATTACAGGCATTGATCTACGGCGATGTATTTATGCGTGTCCTCTACAAAACACGTCCTTATGAGGCAGTTCCGGGATCTGCCAATGCATTGCATGAAAAATGGTTGAAGATCGCACAAAAATCCGTTCAAAACGGAAAACATAGCGAATTTAAGAAAAATATCCGCGGCATTGTGAAAGAATTTGATGAACTTCCATTGCTGGATATAAAGAAACCGCGTGTTGGTATTGTCGGCGAGATTTTAGTTAAATTCCTTCCACTTGCCAATAACTTCTTAGTCGAATTATTGGAGTCTGAAGGTGCCGAGGCAGTATGTCCGGATCTGATCGATTTCTTTATGTACAGTCTTTACAATGCAAACTTTAAGGCGGATTATTTAGGCAAAAAGAAATCCAGTGCTTTGATCAACAACGCTGCGATCCGTTTTATTGAACATTATCGCAAGACGATGCACGATGCCCTGACAGAGAGTAAACGCTTTGACCCACCGGTTCCAATCGCCAAACTTGCAGAATATGCTTCACCGATCGTTTCCTGTGGTAACCAGACCGGTGAGGGTTGGTTCTTAACCGGTGAGATGATCGAATTGATCCATTCCGGTGTTCCAAATATTGTTTGTACACAGCCTTTTGGCTGTCTGCCAAACCACGTTGTCGGCAAAGGTGTTATCAAAGAATTACGTCACTGCTATCCGGATTCCAATATTGTTGCTGTTGATTACGATCCGGGTGCCAGCGAAGTGAACCAGTTAAACCGAATCAAATTGATGCTCTCAACAGCCGCAAAAAACTTGAAACAATCTGAGAAAGAGTAGTTTCCTATAAAGTAACAAAAGAGGCATGTATGAATACAATTCATACATGCCTCTTTATAGTGTGATGCTACCAAGAATTGCTTTAGCAATTCTTGCAAAGCAAAGCGCTGGCTTTGCTTTTTTTCACTCGTCTATTCCTTAAAATAGTCTGCATTAAATGTCTTTTCATCGGACATTTTCTGCTCTGGCGTTTCCGGATGCCAAGGGGTCTGCCCCGGTGCTACGCCCATATTTTCATAGCCTTCTGTACTCTTACCAAACTGCGCTTCTTCCTGCGGTCTGGCAAAAGCCTCCTGATCGCTGTTATATGATGAACCATTGTAACTCTGTTCATTTCCATTATATTGCGAACCGGCGTAATCCTGCTCTTCTCTGCCATACTGTGGACCTGCATAACTCTGCTCATTTCCGTTGTACTGTGAACCTGCATAATCCTGCTGATTTCCGTTATACTGTGGACCTGCATAATTCTGCTGATTTCCGTTATACTGTGAACCTGCATAATCCTGCTGATTTCCGTTATACTGTGGACCTGCATAATTCTGTCCGCTCGGCATATCGTTATTATAATTCTCTCCGACTGGCCGGAATCCTTCCCATTCCACGATCTTGCCCTGTTTGTTCAAGTTGTACACCAAATAGACAATACCAAGACCAAGTACAAGCGTCACGCCAAGACCACCTTCTAAGCCAAAGCCTGCACCGTTGATCAAACCATGTCCCTTCACGTTGCTGCTGTTTAAGATTGCCGGCTGTAGAGAATTACCGCTGACCTGAATGCCATAAATATTCCCCTGTGCAAAATTCCACAAACTGTGGAACGCACCAACAACCCAGATATTTTCACATTTTACCAACAACAGTGCTGCGAAAATGCCAAACAAGAATAAGTTAAATACCGCAAGTGGCGTCAAGCCGGAATTGGCACCATGTAACATAGCAAAGAACAGTGCACTGAGCACTGCCGAATACACGACGGAATGTCTTCTCGACAACGATACAAACAGATAGCCGCGGCAAAGCACCTCTTCTGCCATGCCCTGTACCAAATATCCAACAAGGTAACCAAGAATCCCCAGAGGTGCCATATTGGTCACCAATCCTTCTACATGAATACTTCCTGTTAGAACACATATCAAATATGCTACGCTAAAAAATAGTGCTCCAGCCACAGCACCCTTCAAATACTGTGGAACCATTCCCTTCTTACGAAATCCTAATGTACGGATCTTTCTCTTCTCCAAAAAACGGCAATAGATAAAAACAACCGCAATCATCAGGATTTCTAATAAAAGTGTTGCAATGGTCATCCAATCCGGCAAATGGAGTGCATAGTCCTGCATTTTCTGCATATATTGCAGCGAATCCATCGATCCGTCCGCGACAGCCTGTGCCGTTTTCATAAACTCCGGATCACTCACGAAATAACCGATCATTAAAGGAATCGTACCAATGGACATTGCGATCGAACTGACCACAAAGACTACAATCGCGATCAACATCTCGAGCACGGCGATAAACCCTCTCCGTCCTCGCATCGCTTCCAGCATAAACTCTGGTTTCTTGATATCTTTCATAAACTCCTCCTAATTCTTGTTACAATACCCCTCTCAGATGATATCTTACTCTTCCAACAAGTTTTCCATGCTCTTCAGACTGATCAATATGGTCGACGTATTGTGTAATAATGCCGACATTGTTGGCTGAAGTACACCACCAACGCCGAACAAAATAAGTGCTGTATTAAATCCTACAATAACTTTATAATTTCTGTCAATACGCTTCATCAAAGCATTGCTGATTTTCTTGAGTGTAATGATCTCACGCAAGTCATCTGCTGCGATCGTAACATCTGCAATCTCTCTGGCGATTTCCGCGCCCTCACTGATCGCAATGCCTACATCAGCCGCCGACAATGCCGGAGAATCATTAATCCCATCACCAACCATGATAACCTTATGTCCTGCTTTCTTTTCCTGCTCCACAAAATTAGCCTTATCCTCCGGAAGCACTTCCGAATAATACGCATCAACACCAGCCTTTTGAGCAATATTAGCAGCAATGCGGTCACTGTCACCAGTCATCATCACAACCTTATGAATACCAAGATGTTTTAATTCACGGATCACCTCAGCTGTCTCAACTCGCAGTGGATCTTCGATACAGATCACGGCAACCAATTTACCATCCATCGCCATGTACAAATGAGAATATTGCTCCGGAAGCTGCTCAAACTGTTCCTTCTTATCCTCCGGAACGACAGCGCCCTCATCTTCAAAGACAAAATGATGACTTCCGATAATGATCTTCTTGTCATTGATCGTAGAGGAAATACCATGTGCCACAATATATTCTACTTTCGTGTGCAGTTCTTCATGAACAAGACCGCGTTTCATTGCCTCAACAACAACTGCCGTTGCCATAGAATGTGGGAAATGCTCTTCTAAACAGGCTGCAATACAAAGCAGCTCATCAGGGCTTCTATCGTCAAACGGAATCACCTCAACTACCGTAGGCTGTGCCTTAGTGAGCGTTCCTGTCTTATCAAACACGATCGTATCGGCTTCCGCAACTGCCTCTAAGAATTTACCGCCTTTCACAGTAATATCATGTGCACTGGATTCACGGATCGCCGACAGTACCGACAACGGCATTGCCAATTTCAATGCACAGGAAAAATCAACCATCAATACTGACAACGCTTTCACAGTATTACGTGTCAATGCCAACGTAAGGCCGGTACCCAAAAACGTATATGGTACCAGTCGGTCAGCTAAGTGCTCCGCTTTGCCTTCCAAGGACGACTTAAGCTTCTCGGAATCCTCGATCATCGTCATGATCTTTTCGTATTTGCTGGATCCGGTACTTTCTTTGACCAAAAGAGTAATCTCTCCTTCTTCAACAACGGTACCCGCATAAACAGGACTTTCTGCCGCCTTACGCACCGGCAGCGACTCTCCGGTAAGCGATGCCTGATTGACTAACGCTTCTCCCTCCATCACAATGCCATCAAACGGAATAACAGCTCCCATATGTACACGAATCCGGTCGCCCTCCTTAATCTGTGCAGCCGACACCTGCACTTCCGTATCATCAGTAACAAGCCATACTTTATCAATATTGAGGGACAGACTTCGTGCCAGATCTCCGACTGATTTTTTGTGCGTCCATTCCTCTAAGATCTCACCCATACTAAGTAAAAACATGACAGCGCCCGCCGTCTTATAATCACCTCGTATTAAAGACACACTGATTGCCGTTGCATCCAACACCGGTACTTCTATTTTTCTTTTAGCCAAAGTCTTAACACCTTGCACAATATATTTGACCGATCTCACAGTAGCGATCCCGGCCCGTAACGGTGCCGGCAAAAATATCTTGTTTACAAAATGTACTACCGTCTGATCAACCAATTTATCCCAATAAAAACGATTCATTTCCCGTCCTGAATTTTTGAGATACACCTCCGGCACTTCCACCTTATCATAAGAAAACTGTCCTAATGCCGTAATAATATGTTTACGGCTTCCTATATAACAGATCGTAACGTCCATAGTACGTTCCTGTACCTTGACCGCCGTTACATCTTTCATCTGCTCAAATTGATATTGCAACGTGTCTGCCTGCGCAAAACTCATTGCTTTTCCGATCAGATGTACTCGAATACGACCTCTTATCTCATGTTTAATGACAAACTTCATAATTATTCATGCCTTTCTAACCATTGAAACCGGTATTCTAATTAAAACGCTGTCCGGGCATCTCTGCACATAGCACACCCGGACAATAAACGACAAAACACCTGTAGACAGCGACCCCGTCCACAGGTGCAGCGTTAATTATTCTTCTGTTGTTTCCGCTTCTACAGTCTCTTCCTCACCAAGAACCTCTTCTGCTTCCGCACGGTCCTCATTGATCTGCTGTGCCTCTGCATAAATATCCTCGGCATTCTCCTGCACTTTCGTTGCTGTCTTTAATACACACTCCTTAGCACGAAGAACGGCTGCTGTACAATTTGTATAAAGCTTCTTTGCATCTTTGCTGGATAATACTTTGATACCTGCAGTACCAAATGCTACACCGGCTGCAAACACTCCTAATTTTTTACCATCCACTTTTTTTAAACAATCTAACATATGCTTCCTCCATTTCCGAAGCATCACAAAACCGTGCGCTTCTGCTATGATCTATTGTAGAGAATTCTCAAAAAAATATTATACATTACGATTTTTTGAATTTCCAGCCAAAAGCGGCCTTATTGATATATTTTATCAATAAGACCGCTTTTAGACTTAAATCAA
>ENA-UOJA01002785-UOJA01002785.1-human-gut-metagenome-genome-assembly--contig:-C19-NODE-2785-length-11293-cov-8.836003_pt1 | contig 11293 bp, 8 predicted proteins | sample MGYA00242337_ERZ723884 | MGnify/ENA metagenome assembly ERZ723884
GTTGTTAATTTTACCTATTGAATAAATGAAGTTTTAAGGAGATTTTGCTTATGAAAATTAACGATAAAGATAATAATTATTACAACAAAAACACTGATAACAATATAATTATTAAAAATGATAGTAGCTCCTCTACTACAACCAAACGATATAGTGATAACGTATTTTGTCTATTATATTCAGATAAGAAGAATTTACTGGATTTATACAATGCCCTGAATAACTCATCTCATACAGACACTGATAATCTTAGCATAACAACGCTAAAAGGTGGCGTGTATATGAAGTATAAGAATGATGCCTCATTTGTATTCAGCTATGAGTTATATATGTTTGAACAGCAGTCATCACTTAATTTTAATATGCCATTAAGGTTCTTACACTATGGCTCAGAAGTATACAGGAATATATTTCCTAATAATATGCTTCATAAAAGAAGTATGCTTAAGATTCCAACTCCACATTTTATTACATTCTATAATGGAAGAGAACGTATGAAAGAGCGTATTAAAATTCTTAAGCTGTCAGATATGTTTGAACATCCTACAAAGCATCCAGAGCTTGAATTAATTGTTACGGTTATTAATCTTAATCCTGCTGAAGAAGCAACTGATATTATATATAACACTACTGATGACAACATTTTTGATAATAATATCAGACCAGCCATAAACGGATTATTCACGGATAACATATTAAACCGCTGCAAGTCACTCAGAGATTATATGACTTTTGTCACCAAAGTACGTAATAAAATAGATTTATCCGGTCTGGATGTCAGGACATCAGTTATCGAAGCTGTAGATGAATGTATAAAAGAGGATATTCTATCAGATTTCTTTATAAAGCATAGAGAAGAGGTGATTGATGTGAGTATATTTGAATACGATGAAGAAGGCGTTATGGAGATTCTCCGTGAAGAAGCCCGCACTGCTGGACTTGAGGAAGGACGTGCTGCTGGACTTGAGGAAGGACGTTCCGCTGGACTTGAGGAAGGACGTATAACCGCAGCTATCGATGCCATTAAAAATATCATGACAAAGCTTGGCAAATCTGCTGATGAAGCTATGGACATACTTGATATTGATATTGATAAAAGAGAGTCCATTAAAAAAAAGCTGCAATAGTTATTTACCCGATTAAATATTAAACAATAAGTGGGGCGTAAACATTAAGAACATATTTCTTAATGCTTCGCCCCACTTATGTACTTTATCTGACAAACTCACAACTGTTATATTTTATATCTTCCTAGAACTGGTTATCTTTAAAGAATTCCCGCTTTCTTTCAATCATCTCATCAATCCTGCCAATGTAGTTCCTTACATCCTTGACGTTCTCTATACGCTCAATTCTTACTGAATGGTTGTCATCGCTTTCATTATGGAATACAACCTTGCTGCTTGCTCCGGCTCCACATGCTATTATGGTCTGTTTTTCCTCCATAATAAGTATGTTATATATACACTCCTTACCTTCCTTCGAATATCCTACATTTTCAAAGTTTCCAGCCATATTCTTCTGCCTGTACATATAATATGGTTCCATACCAAGCTTTTTTGCTGCTTCCTCTGTCATTCTTATGATCTCATCCGTATTTTTTGTTGACAGCTGCTTGTACTTATCTCTCCATATATTAAGCGCGGCTGCTCTCTTTATGGCAAGTGAATGTACCGTAAGACTTTCCGGATTCATAGCCTGTATCTCGCTAAGTGTATGCTTTACTTCGTCAACATCCTCACCGACAAGACCAAGTATTATATCCATATTTATATTATCGAAGCCTTCTTCTCTTGCCATATTGTATACATTCTTTATCTGTTCTACAGTATGCTTCCTGCCTATCAGATCAAGCGTTTTCTGATTCATCGTCTGTGGATTGATAGAGATTCTTCCAACATTATGTTTCTTAAGCACCTTAAGCTTATCAAGTGTTATACTATCTGGACGACCTGCTTCTACTGTGAATTCATGACATCCATCTATATCAAACAGTCTTTTAAGTTCTGTTATCAGTCTGTCAAGCTGCACTGCACTAAGCGTTGTTGGTGTACCACCACCAAAGTATACTGTATCAAGTCTTCTCCCCTTCATGGCTCCTGATACGAATTCCATTTCCTTAATAAGTGCATCAAGATAACTATCAACATAATCTTTATAGGCTCCAAGTGCATATGATGAAAATGAACAATACAAGCATATACTTGGGCAGAATGGAATTCCTATATACAGACTATAACCATTTTTATAATCTATACGATTCAATATATCCATTTCTTTTCTGGCCACATTAAGTGCAAGTTCTGCTTTCTGCTCACTTGCCTTATGCTTATCCATAAAATGTCTTTTTATCGTTTCTTCGCTTTCACCATCTTCAAGCATCATATATGCTATCTTACTTGGGCGCACTCCCGTAAGATATCCCCATGGAAGTGTCTTTCCGGTCTTTTTACTAAGATAGTCGTATAGATATGACTTAAACTTATCATGCATCTGGCTTTTGTTAAGTCCTGTAACATCTGGTACCTTTATATCTATAATCGTATCAATAATATCCACTGATGTATATTTTGAATCGTCTTCTATACTGTCTTTATGATTATCTTTTAGATTCTCTTCTGTACTGTCTTTATGATTATCTTTCGGAATATTTCTTGAATTATCGCTTTCTTTATATGCTGTAACTTCTGTTCTGGGATAGAATGAACGCACCAGCACTATGGCATCATCATAAAATGTATTATCGTCTATTTTAATATATATCATCATTATTCCTCTCTGTATACAGCTTCCCAAAAAAACACCACCTGCACACAATATTAAATATTCTGTCCAGTCTATATATACATAAAATATAAAATTTATAAATCAATTCTAAATTGAAAATCTTAATTCACCAGAAACGGATTATTCTCTCTCTCATAACCAACACTTGTGCCTTCTCCGTGTCCCGGATATACCTTCGTATCATCAGGAAGTACCATTACTTTTTCTTTTATTGAACGCACTATTTCGCTCATGCTACCTCCAGGAAAATCCGTTCTTCCAACTGAGCCACAGAATAATGTATCTCCTGAAAAAAGCACTCCTATTTCTCTTATATAATAACAGCTTCCACCTTCTGTATGTCCCGGAGTATGAAGTGCTTCTATATCAAAACCTGCAAGTTTAAGTATTTCGCCATCTTTATGCCATACATCTGCTTTTACTGAAAGCTTAAGCCCATATGCTTCACCAAGATTAATATGTGGCTGTTCAAGTGTATTCTTCTCATCACATGATGCATATACTTTAACATCATATTTATCTCTTACGGCATCTGCTGCCATAATATGGTCAAAATGTCCATGTGTTAACAATATTCCCTTAAGGCTGCATCCTGATTCATCTATCATTCTGCTTATCTCATCCTGACTGTCTGCTGGATCTATAAGAACACACTCTTTAATATCCATATTACATAACAGATAGCAGTTAGTGCCTACCATTCCTAATATTCTTGAATCTATTTTATACATAACTTTTCCTTTTCTTTATATTATTATTTTTAATATTTGCCACCAATTAATGCATATAGCCCAATCCATTGCTTTGCAATTTACGAGAACCTATATATCATCGTAATATCATTATATGCTATCAAAAAGCCGTTATCAAGAATAATCCCGACAACGGCTCTAAACTGTAACATTTATATGCTATATTTTACACATTATGTTTGTTATTTACATTCTCTATTGCTATATCCACTGCGCACAATCTTCTGCATTATCTGAATTCAGATAATACCTTTTCTGCCGGTACTTGTCTTTATCAGCCCGTAGCTCTCTCAATATCTGTGACACCATCTATTTTTCTTAGCTTGTCGATAAGTCTGTTAAGCTCTTCCTTACCTGATACCACAAATCCTAAGTTAATAGTTGCAATATTCTTCTTGTTTACACGGCTGTTCATGAATCTTACGTCTATGTTAGCTTCTGTAAACAATCTTGATATATCAACAATAAGACCTTTTCTGTTACCTGCAAATATGTTAATCTCGGCACTGTATTTTTCATCTTTGTTCTCTGTCTGTTCCCACTCTGCTTCTATGAGTCTTGCACGCTCACTTGCCGGGAAGTTTAGTATGTTGATACAGTCTGTTCTGTGGATTGAGATACCTCTTCCTCTTGTAACAAAGCCTACTATTTCATCACCTGGAACAGGATTACAGCATCTGGAGAATCTGACCGCAACATCGTGGATTCCTTTAACAACGATTCCACCCTTGCCCTTTTTATTATCATTCTCCTTTTCCTTGCTTTCACTTGCTGCTATCTGTTCAAGTGCCTGCTTGTCTGTAATCTCAGCCTTCTTTGTCTTTAAGTATTCTTCATTAAGCTTATTGACTATCTGCCCTTCTTTTAAAGCTCCATGTCCGACGGCAGCCATGATAGAATCCCAGTCCTTATAGCCATATTTTCTTAAGGCCTTTTCTACGAATTCAGGCTTATTTATCTCTGAAAGAACTATGCCCTTTCCTTTACAATAGTTGGATATAAGCTCCTTACCCTTTATTATATTGTCTTCCTTAAGCTCCTGCTTAAACCACTGGTTGATCTTGTTACGTGCCTGTGTGGACTTAACCATAGATAACCAGTCACGGCTTGGTCCTTTTGAGTTCTGTGAAGTTATAATCTCGATTCTGTCACCATTTTTTATCTCATAATCAATATTAACAAGCTTTCCGTTAACTCTTGCACCTACCATCTTATTGCCTACAGCACTATGAATACTGTAAGCAAAGTCTATAGGGTTAGAACCTGCCGGAAGTGTCTTTACATCTCCTGTAGGTGTGAAACAGTATACCGAATCAGAAAACAGATTAAGGTCATTCTTAATAGATGATAAGAATTCTTTATTGTCTGACATATCTCTCTGCCATTCAAGTATCTGTCTTAACCAGCTAAGCTTGGCCTCTTCACTCTTGTTTGTCTCACCTGTTTTGCCTTCTTTATACTTCCAGTGAGCTGCAATACCATATTCTGCTATTCTATGCATTTCATATGTTCTTATCTGTACTTCAAAAGGCTGGCCATTGGATGCTATAAGTGTTGTATGCAGTGACTGATACATGTTAGGCTTAGGCATAGCTATATAATCCTTGAATCTTCCTGGAATAGGCTTGTACATCTCATGTATTACGCCTAAAGCCGCATAACAGTCTTTAACTGTATCAACCTTAATACGCACTGCAAATATATCATATATCTGATCAAGTGTCTTATTCTGGTTAACCATCTTTCGATAGATTGAGAAGAAATGCTTAACTCTTCCATCTATCTCTGCTTCTATACCGGCATTGCTTATATGCATACCGACTTCCTTGATTATGCTCTTTATAAATGCTTCTCTACCCGGTCTGTTGATATCCACCTGCTTTACAAGGTCATTGTAAGTATCAGGCATAAGATATTTCATGGAAAGATCATCTAATTCTACCTTAATCTTAGATATACCAAGCCTATGTGCTATAGGAGCATATATATCCATAGTCTCTCTGGACTTTTCCACCTGCTTTGCTGGTGACTGGTACTGCATTGTACGCATATTGTGAAGTCTGTCGGCAAGCTTTATAAGAATAACTCTTATATCCTTAGCCATAGCAAGAAACATTTTTCTTAAGTTTTCTGCCTGCACTTCTATCTTGTCATGCTGATAGTTAAGCTGTGTAAGCTTTGTAACACCATCTACTAAAAGTGCAACCTCATCGCCGAATTCTTTTGCCACATCTTCACTTGTCATAACAGTATCTTCAACAACATCATGTAAAAGACCAGCTATAATAGACTCTTTATCAAGCTCAAGCTCTGCTAATATAATAGCAACACAAAGTGGATGTATAATATATGGCTCACCTGACTTTCTAAACTGGCCTTCATGAGCCTTTTTTGCAACCTTATATGCACGTTCTATATCTGAAAGGTCAGATGATGGATGGTACATTTTAACTTTTTCTATAAGGTCATTATAAAGCTCCTCAGGGCTTGTAAAATCTGCCGGCGTATCCACTGATTTTTCTACTTTGCTTGTCTTAATATTCTTATTTCCTGCTAATTCTATATTGCTCTCTGGCATATAATCTCTCCCCCTCGTGTATCTATAATCCGGGTGTACAGCCTGTATATGACTGTTTTATTATATTATAATTTACTCTTTATCTGCCCCTATACTCACGAACCCGCGCTATCGCGCTCTTTCGTCCTGCTTCGCATGACTGTTCATTCGTTAATGGTTATAATTATACCTCAGCGTATAACTTTTCCATAAATTCTCTTGTTGCCACTGCATTTTCTGGAACAGTATTCTCAAGTGTACAATGAACATATGGCTTATGTTCCTTGATCTTCTTAAGCAATAGTGGATAATTAAGTCCACCTGTTCCTGCTGCTATTGACTTAAGCTCATCATTCTCAACTACATAATCCTTGCAGTGGACTACTGCGATATCTTTTAATAACAGGTCAAATGCCTTTTCTATAATCTCATCCTGTTTATCAATGTTTCCTGTATAAAGAAGGTTAACAGGGTCAAATATAATCTGAAGGTTTGGAGAATCTATAGCATCAAGCACCTTTCTTGCCCTCTCAACTGTGTTGACTATATGTTTCCATACAGGCTCTATAGCTACTATAACGCCAAACTGTTCTGCATATTTAACTATAGGTCTTAGGTTATCTATAAAACACTGAAGTGCCTCATCTGAATGATTCGCTGGTTCATACTTGTACTCTTCATTGACAGCACCTGTCTCTGTTCCAACAACTCCACATCCAAGTATACTTGCAAATCTTATATGTGCTTTATACTTCTCGACTATCTCCTTATGCTTTTCAGGATTAGGATTGCAAAGATTAAGATAGCATCCAAGAACTGCCACATCAACCTTATTCTCTGCACATAACTCCTTAATATACATAGCAAGTCCAGGTGTCATAGTCTCAACTCCCGGCTTAAACTCCTTTATAGACTTTGAAAGTGCTATATGCATACAATGAAATCCCTGCTTATGTATGTTAGGGATAAGCTCATCAAGTGGTGCATATGCAACATCATGTGCTCTGATACCTATTCTCATAATAATCCTCCATTCTTGCGTGTGAAAAATCTTATTTTTCACACTAATCCTCTTTTCTACGCTCATTTATCACTAAACTTCTTTTCTGTGCGTGTTTAATCTTGAACGTTTTATATGTCTTACTATATTCATACATCATGCTATTTAAAATCTACAGATTTATTTCAGTTTAACATATCAATGCCCAAATGTCACTTATAAGTTCAATTTAAGCTTGAATTATAAGTTCTATTTAAGCTTCTACCTGATACAAAAGCCCCTGTAATGATAATAATTACTGTATAATTAATACATACTACCATTACAGAGGCTCTCTTATTTTATATAATCTATTAACGTACTAGATTGTACGATTAATTATAACAGGAACAATTAGAAGCTCATATCATTCTTACTTATAGCATTATAAAATGTAGTCAGTGGTATAAAGCTCTGTGCGAAGCCTTTTCCTGAATCACCCTTACATATGACAGCATCGTCTGTTATTGTCTTTACGCCTACTGATCCACCAGATGTTTCATTTATGGCTTTTCTGAATGTTTTAAGTCCATACTTCAAATATGAGGCATCTCCTGTAAGCTCATAAGCTATCGCAAGTGACTCAAGCAGAAGTGTGTTGTTACCATTTCTTGCAAGACTAGGAAGTTCCTTATAGTAGAACAGTCCGTTATCCATATAGCAGTTCTCTACAAGATCATCCACCGCATGTATTAACATCTGTTTTACATCCTCTCTTGGGAATACTCTGTAGTATCTCATAACACTTCCGACTGCAACTGATATCATGAAACCTACTCTTATTGCTGTATTATCTGTGTATGGTGATAACCAGTCTCCATATTCTTCTTCCCATTTCTTGAAGCTGTCTATGATCCAGTCGCATTTAGCAAGCCATTTCTTATCATTAGTTTCTACATAAAGTGCTATAAGTGTACGAAGTGCCCAGCCTGTTTCCCTTGCATTGGCTTCACCTGGCACCTGATACATCGGAGTTTCAAGAAGTCTTAAGACATTTTCACCGATTCCAACAGCTGCCTCATATCCTCTCTCATCTCCTGTAAAATGATAATAATCAAGAAGACCTTCAACCCATTCATGTGAGCATACCATAACACCATTCTTACAATGCCCTGCTGTATGTTCCCATTGTCCCCCGATTCTTAAAGGATTGCTGCTATAGTGGCATATATCAACATCCATCCAGTGTTTTGCTGCTACTATCAAATAATCAAGGAATCTTCTTACTCCTGTTCTAGCATACATAAGTGCACAGGCATGCGGATAGTCATATTCATTGTTGCTCCAGACTGGTTTTCCGCCACCTCTTCCCTGGACTGTGTATCCCATATCTACTGTATCACCCCAGTTAAGCATACCATAGCATCTTGAATGTCCATCTGCTTTTGCCATAAGTGCTATTTCCACATCTTCATCATATTTATCAGGAAATACATCAAGCATTGCACCAGACTCTTTAAATATCTGAGGTGCTATATATGGTCTGTCTGGCATCTGATATATAAGACTTCTGTTATCTATCTCCCATATATGAGTTTCTGGACTATGCCAGTGTATAAGGAAGTTCTGTTCTTTTGCCATACCTGACTGCATAGTTATCTCACCTACGCCCTCTGGCACAAGCATGACCGCTACACCATCTGCACATGACTTGATTGCCTTAGGATAATTCTGCTGTGCCTGATGCACTGTTACGCAGAATCCATCATCAGCATCTGTATAGTCAGCCATAAATGTTCCATATAACACTTCTGCATAATGTTCATTAGCCTCTTTTATAAGATAGCTGTCATCTATTGTCTCATTTACTTCTTCACCATTCTTACCTATGATAAAGCTTGTCTTATAGTTTGAAGTGGCAACTATAGTCCTGATATCTGAAACAGGAGCCCTGTGTTCTATCATATCAAGCTCTCCTATTCCTCTTGTCATAAATATAGGTCCATTGTTCTTAGAATTGTCTGTAAGAATATCTCCACATCCAGTTGAATCGTTGCCAACTGCCATATCTATATGTACAAGTTTATCTGTTATCCTGCTGTCCTTTGATTTCTTAATATAAAATACAAGTGATTTTATATTAAGTTCTTCGTCTGATGTATTGATTATTCTATATGATATGTTTACCCATGGTTTTCCTGCATAGGCTGTGATTCGTATCTCAGACTCTATTTTCTTATATTTTATATCTTCTTTATCTATAGAAGCTGTATTTCCGTCTTTATCAGTTTTATTTCCATCTTTATCAGCCTCAACAACATTATAAGCCTTAGCTGAAAGTGTTACCTCTACAGGACCTGGCTTTACTACACGCCACTCTCCTATAGACATCTTATAATCATTTCCTTCTCGGTCCTTTAAAACCGGTCCTTCAAAGTTCTCTTCGGTATATATCTTTCTTCCATCAACTAACTTTGTAAATATACTTTCAGAGTTATCAGATACATCAAACTCTAATTCACCACTGTTTACTGTATAACCTGCTTCTGTCTTCTTTACACACACTGCAGCTTTTTGTACATTTACATCCTTTTCAATAGGATTATCATAAGACAGCTTAGAAGCTTCTACAGCTTTATCATACTCTTCACTACTTACAGAAAGAATCACTTTTGTGCGCTTGTTAGCTGGGAGATCTGCCATAAAGCTTATAAACAGAAACTTAACACTTCCATCATCATAGCTTGATGTCACTTCAGGCTGTATAATGCATTCCTTTCCATTCTGTAATACTGCTATCTCTGATATGCTTTTAAGTTCACCTTTCTTAAATGGAACTGCTACACTGACGCATTCCTGAATTCTTGGATACCTATATAACTTATCCAGATAAATATCTAACATGCTTTATTCCTCCTTGTTATTCCACTGTGCAAACCATTTTTAACACAACAAAACTGTATTAATATGGGTTTTTACCGGTTTTTTTTCATATTTAACTTATATCTTATTATACTCACATTAATATCTGCTAACTACTGTTAAGATTGTCCTTTTTATGATATTATACATATTAATTGACCTTTACCTGCTTTAAGTTAGCAATCAGTACTAAGCATGAAGGTAAATTTATTCACAGAAAGGACTGTACACTTTGAATTATGCTGAAATAAAATATAATGATATTGCCAATGGTCCCGGCGTAAGAACAAGTATATTTGTAAGTGGCTGCACTCATCACTGTAAGGGTTGCTTTAACGAGGTTGCATGGGATTTTAATTATGGCATGCCATTTACTGATGAAACTATTGATGAAATAATAGAATCAATGAAGCCTTCTTATATAGCAGGATTAACTCTTCTTGGTGGTGAGCCCTTCGAACCAGCTAACCAGAAAGGACTTCTTCCTTTATTAGAAAGAGTAAAACAGATATATCCTGATAAGAATATATGGTGTTTTACAGGCTATCTGTTTGATAAAGATATTATGGAGCGTATGTATAACACATACCCAGAGACTGCAAGAATGCTGTCTTTCATCGACATATGTGTTGATGGGAAGTTTGTTGAACAACTAAAGGATATGATGTTAAAATTCAAAGGATCATCTAACCAGAGAACTATTGATGTACAAACCTCGCTTAAGGAGGGGCATGTAGTCATAGCTGATGGTTACTAAAGCTGTTTATGCTAATCACAATATATAGAAATGAGGATTTATTTTTATGAAACAAAATGTAAATATTAAAAAACTTACACCTGATGCTATTATACCAACTTACGGAACTGAATACTCAGCTGGTGCAGACCTTTATTCAGGTATGACAGAAGCAGTCACTATAAAACCTGGCACAACTGAATTCATCAAAACAGGTATTGCCATGGAGATACCTGCTGGTCTTGTTGGTCTTATTTATGCAAGAAGCGGTATGGCATGCAAAAAGGGTGTTGCTCCTGCCAACAAAGTAGGTGTTATTGATTCTGACTACAGGGGAGAGATAATAGTTGCCCTATACAACCACTCTGATGCTGCTGTTACTATAGAACCAGGTGACAGAGTTGCACAGATTGTACTTGCTCCTTATATAACAGCTGCTTTTAACGAAGTGCAGGAATTAAGTGATACAGTTCGTGGAGATGGCGGATTCGGTTCTACAGGAACTAAGTAGGAATATTGTTGTTTAATTGAATATTAGTTGGTGACGAACGGACGACAAA
>ENA-UOJA01002792-UOJA01002792.1-human-gut-metagenome-genome-assembly--contig:-C19-NODE-2792-length-11282-cov-18.346219_pt1 | contig 11282 bp, 7 predicted proteins | sample MGYA00242337_ERZ723884 | MGnify/ENA metagenome assembly ERZ723884
CTGTGATTTTTCAATTTCAACAAGCCCATCCTGCCTGATGTAATATCTGTCACAAGCATTACAATACCAGTATTCAATATTTCCTTCATCTGTCATAGTAGCTTCCTTTGCCGCTACTAAATGCAAGTCTTCATGTATACTCATATTGTAAGTGCCATATTCTTCACCACATATTGTACACAACGCTTTTTTCACACAAGTTGCATTTCCTCCTGTATGTTCACACTGATAATTACAAACTTTGCACACACCATTTTCCCAATCATGTGCTTCACTTACTGATACTTCCTTATCGCAGCAGTCATATTTTTTCTGATGTGTTTCTGCTGTCTGTTCCCATACTTCATTGCCGTTATGATTTGCAGGGTTTAATGTGCCGTATTCTGCATTACATTCTGTGCAGACGGCTCTCTTTTTACATGTTGCCTCTCCTCCCGCACAGTTTGCTGTTTCTACTTTTGTACATCCTGCAGTTATACATTTGCGGGTATGCGTACCATTACCATTTGACTTCCACTCATCATATGTATGTTCTGCCTCTGCTGCTGTAACAACCTCACCACATTCACATATTACAGGCGTTGTACAATCGCCATCATCTGTACCGCTATGTTTTGTTTTTGTTGTTGTTACCGTACAGCCGTCATTCTCGCACACCTTCCAATGATTAATATCGTCTTTTGTCCAGGTGGCACTAAACCTATGGCTTGTCTGTGCCGGAAATGTTTGCTGGCAGACAGAGCAGGTCGATTCCTTTGTGCAGTCGCTGTTATTTATTGTGTGGTCTGCATTTACTGTAATAGACAGATAAATGCTATATCCTTCACTATCTGTCAATGCTATTGTCTGTGTGCTATCTGCCGCAGATACAGTATAAGCACCGTCAGCGTCAGGTGTAAGTATTTTATTTCCTGCCATTACCTGTGTATAATCAGGAGAAGTCACTTTAAACTTTGCGTTCTTACAGTACACTCCATTATTTTTAATTCCGTCTACTACTGTATCTGGATTTATCGCTTCATAATAATATGTAACTGTCTGTGTATCTGATGTATACACACCCCTTTTATTGCCTGTTTGACTTAAAAAAGCATATCCTGATGGAATCTTAATATTATCAGGCACCGCATAATTCGTTCCAGGTGTACCCTGAAGTGTAATCGATTCACGTAACTTCTGCCCACTATCTTTTATCACATAATTAACAATTACTTTTCCTTTGTCTGAGGTTACAGCCACATTCTCAAAGCTATTCCTATCTACAAGAAGCATTGTAGTATATGCAGGAACATTTACAACTGAGCCAGACACTTCACCAAGCGATGTAACTCCTGCACTTTCGCCGTTAGCAATAACAACCCAGTCTGTGGCAGCTCTTGTCTGAACCGGAATTGTGATTTCTTTTGCCACATCTGAATCATTATTTAATACTGCCATAGTGTCCCATTCATCAGCTCTGGTACCTGTAAGCACATAAGCTTCCGAATCTGTTATTTCCTGACTATTCGCAAGCGGTGAAAATGCTTTTCGTATCTGCATAAGTCCTCTGTAATATGAGACTACATCTGCGTAATCTGCCGAATCCTTCCATTCAAGGCAACTGCTGCCTGTTTCTTTAACGCTGTTACACATTTCCTCTCCGCCATCCATAAACAATGTTCCCGGCGTGGCATATTTCATTGCTGCTTTCTGCTTATAGATTTTTACGGCTTTTTCATTTCTATCGCCATAAGTACCACCTGTTGTACTAATAATTACATCATAAACTGAAGTCTTATTCTGCCTTTCTTCTTTGGTATAATTATCTCCCCAGATAACCAGATTTTCATCTTCCTCTGCCAATGATTTCTTTATATCATCCAGCCATTTATTTACTTGAGATGTACCTCTGTACTTCATATTTACACAGTCAATCAAATCCAGCGAAAATCCATCCACATGATATTCCTCTGCCCAGTATTTCATGGAATTAACCATATAAATACGGTACATCTTGCGCTCTGTGGCAAACTCATTGCCATATCCAGTATTTGTTGTATACCTGCCTCCAGAATTATTTATTCTGTAAAAAAAGCCCGGAACTGACTTTTCAAGGGAATTTTCCTCTGAAGCATGCGTATAAGGCATCTCCATCACAACAGAAAATCCTGCACTATGAAGTGCCTGAATCATCTCTTTACATTCTTTTATTACAGTCTTGCAGTCCGACGGATTGGAAGCATAACTTGTCTCAGGTGCATTATAATTTAAAATCTCATATTCACTATCAGCCTCATAATCCGCAAACGGTGCAAGCTGTACTGTCGTAACACCGAGCTCTTTCAAATAATCGATACCTGATACAAGCTCTCCCGCACTATTTACTTTTGCACCATTTTGCATAAATGCACTATACTTTCCACCAGCCGTCATACCCGATTCAGCATCTGATGAAAAATCCTTGACACTTATCCTGTAAACAGTATTGGCTTTTGTTGAATCAACATATACGTGCCTGTCGTTATCCCAACCTTCAGGTGATATTGTAGAAGTGTCTGTAATATATGAATACTTTCCATCTTCACTGACAGCAACCGAATATGGATCCTGAATATTATATGTTTGTGTTTGATCGCTGTCCTTATGATAAGCATCTGTCGTGGTTATCGTATAATCATAATAATAGTCACCCCAATCACCTATAAGTTTTATAGTCCATATACCATTCCATTCTTTACTGCTAGACACCTTCTCTAATGTATAAGATCCTATCTTACAGGCATTACTAGCATTACCTGCACCTGCTTCATAAATATTAACTTTTACACCTGTTGCCGCAGGGGCCCATATATTAAATTCTGTTGCATCCTTTGTATATGTCACTCCAAGCTGACTACCCTTACGCGTATCCCCCCAGTTATCAACATATGTTCCATCATAGGCATATTCTTCATCCATAACTGCTGCCGCCTGGCTATATGAGCTCTCAACAATCGTAGGTATCATTTTGCTGTTATCTGCTGAAAAACCAGTCACAGCACTGCTTGAAAATACCATTCCGATAGATAATACTACCGCAGCAAGCTTTTTTAAGTTTGAATACCTCATAAACTCTTCCTCCTTTTATCGCACTTCTTGTATTTTTGACAACATTTTTACAATATTTTTAACATTATAAAACACTATAATAATTGATTCGTAAAACAATTTGTAAAACGATTCGTAAAACGATTATAAAAATACGTTGTATCTTACTTACATGATATTATACAATAAAAGGCATTTAAAAAAATGCCATCTGCGTGAAATGACATTTTTTCGACACGAACGATATAGAATTATAACTTTCTTTTGATTAGATACATTAGACAAAGATTCAAGACAAAACATACTAAGCTCCTTACAACAGGTAAATTCACCAGCGGTAAGGAGGTTGGACGTGCCTCCCTTTATAAAAATTATCAAACAAAAGAAGACGTTCTGCGTCAGTGGGCAGAACGTCTTAATAACGAACTTAATGATATCCGAAGAAATGATGATCCTTCCTTATCGGTTCTTTATGGTATATGACATAAAACGCAATCACACAGATAAAAACTGATAACAACGAACCGGCTGCTGTTGCAAGTCCCATCGGAAACAATGTTGTCTTAAATATACCTGATGTCAGATAAACTCCCGGAATACGAACCAGTACAATCGCCAGAATGTTATGTAAGAATGACAATCCGGATTTTCCACAAGCACAGAAATAACCGCTGAAGCTAAAATGAATACCTGCAAAAATGCAGTCAAAAATATAGCCTCGCAAATACTGACTGCCAAGCCTTATCACATCTGCTCCATCTGATGTATTTCCATCGGTAAATAAAGCTACGATTGATCCGGCGGTAAATTGAATTGTAATAGTTGCCAATATTCCGAATCCAACTGCAATCAACACAGCATACCTCAGTGTTGCAATTGCTCTTTCTGGTTTATTTGCTCCGATATTCTGTGCCCCAAGAGCTGAAACAGTTGATAACATAGAAGACGGAACCAGAAACAGAAAGCTTATAATTTTCTCTACAATGCCAACGGCAGCTGCATCGTTTAATCCTCTCTGGTTTGCAATAATCGTTATCACAATAAAAGCAACCTGAATCAGGCCATCCTGCACAGCAATTGGAATACCGATATATAATATTTTCCCCATTACCTCACGATAAGGTTTGAAATCTTTCTTACTTAGCACAACACTTTTTCTTTTTATAATAACAATCACTGATACCAACACACTGATTGCCTGTGAAATAGTCGTTCCAAGTGCAGCACCCGCAGGACCAAGTTTAAGTGCTCCCATAAAAAGATAATCCAATACAATATTTGCAATACATGCCACGGCTATAAAATACATCGGACTTTTACTGTCTCCCATACCTCTGAAAATGGCGCTGATGATGTTATACGCCGTGATAAATGGAATACCAATAAAACAGATTGTCAGATATGTGACCGTACCATTTACAGCCTCCGCAGGGGTAGACATTACTGATACAATGGGGTGTACCAGCATAAGCAGCAATGCCATTCCAACGATAGCAACTCCCATAAATAAAACTATGGTATTACCAACTGCCTTAGATGCCTGTTTTTTATTATCAGCTCCAATTGCCTGTGCAATACTTACTGTTGTTCCCATCGCAAGACCTACAATCATAACAGTAATCATATGCATGATCTGCGAACCGACAGATACCGCAGTTGTGCTTGCTACACCATCATATTGCCCAATAATAAACAAATCTGCCATTCCATAGAGTGTCTGCAAAAAATAGGAAAGCAGATATGGAAGGGAAAACAAAATTACATTTTTGAATACACTTCCAGTTGTAAGATTTTTTTCCATAGCATTTTCCTCTTTCTTATCTGATATGAGCATATCATAAACTCTATATCGGTTGTAGAGTCAATAAACATTTGCAAATTTTATAATTTAATTCTGTATGCAAAGTAGATTGCGATAGTTGTACGCATTATTTCCACAACAATGCTGATTTTCTGTATTTTTCTAGCATTACCTATTGTCCTCCTGTTTTTACAGATATATCACATCATATAATTATCACTTCTAGTTATTTACTGCATTCCATAATTATCTTCTCACACCTGGCATATCCAAGCTGTGAACTGTTCAGGCACAACGTATAATTACTGGCTTTTCCCCATTTCTGCTCCGTGTAAAAGTTATAATTTGTCATACGTCTTTTATCTATGTCTGCCATCATTTTAACAGCTTCCTTCTCTTCAACATTATATAAGCCCATGATGCGCTGTGTTTTTTCTGGCATATCCCCATGAATAAACACATTTAACACATCATCCCTGTCTCTCAGAATGTAATCAGCATTTCTTCCAACGATTACACAAGGCTCCTTTCCAGCCAACTCCAAAATAACTTTTCTCTGTGCTTTATATACGATATCTTCTACGGACTTTCCTGTAACATCGCGTCCGGAAAATGCATATGCAAATAAACCTTTCTTTGGAGATAACTCAGCATTTTCCTTAATGTACTCTGGTGACAATCCTGACTGTTCTGCAATCTGTCCAATAATATCCTTGTCATAATATGCAATGCCAAGTTTCTTTGCCACTTCTTCACCGATAAATCGACCACCGCTTCCAAATTCCCTGCTGATTGTAATAATCCTTTTTTCCATTTCCGGTTCCTCCTTAATTCAAAACATCTACTTTATTCTTTCTAATTCTCTTTAAAAATACATATCCTACCAGACATGAAATAACCTCAGTTATTGGAAATGCCCACCAGATAAGTGAAACTCCCATCTGACCATTTCTGACAAACGCAGAAAAAATTCCAGCCAGTGGCAGGATAATGATAAGCTGTCTCAGAAGAGAGATTACCAATGATTCAATGCCTCCATCCAGCGCCTGATAAATTCCCTGATAAGCAACATTTATTCCAGCAAACAGAAAGCTTATTGAGATTATCCTCATTGCTCCGATAAAATATTCCCTTGACTGTCCTGCATTGAACAAAGTTGCAAAAGCTCCAGGAAGAATTTCAGTAATTGCAATTCCTAGAATCATTAATACAATGGTATAGATCAGTCCATACCTGATCCCATCCTGAATTCTCTTTTTACTTCTCATTCCATAAGCAAATGCAATAATCGGAGTGATTGCATCTCTAAGCCCAAAGGCAAGGAATAATACAAACTGCTGTACTTTATAGAACAATCCATATGCAGTCTGTGCGGAAGGACTGAATTTCAAAATCAGATTCATCACATATACCATGATAGACATAAGTGCCTGTGCAATAATTGCAGGAAGTCCAATTGCATATATTTCCTTGATTATTCCGCTATCCGGTTTCATATACTTTACATCATGTTCAAATTCCTTATTCAGTTTCATATGAAATACAAACAATAATATTGCAGACGCAACCTGTCCAATAACAGTTGCATATGCAGCTCCCTTCACTCCCATTTCAGGAACCGGTCCAATACCATAAATCATAATCGGATCAAGAACAATATTCACCACTGCACCCACAACCTGACCGATTGTAGAATATAGTGAACGTCCTGTTGCCTGTAAGAGTTTTTCAAATAATGAAAAGAAAATAATTCCAAATGAAATTACGCAGCATATTCTTAAGTAGTCTGTTCCCATTGATATAACTTCAGGGTCAATTGTCTGTGATGAAATATATGCCCTTACTCCAAAAATCCCAAACAACAGGCACACCACATAAATAATCACCCCAAGAAACAAACTGTTTCCCGCAACTTTTGCTGCTTTTTTACCATTTCCCTGTCCAAGTGTTCTTGCAAGAAGTGCATTTGTTCCAACACCTGTTCCGATTCCAACTGCTACCATAAGCATCTGAACCGGAAATACCAGTGTAAGTGCATTAAGTGCCGCCTCACTTCCTGATCTCATGTTTCCAACAAAGGCACTGTCTACAATGTTGTAAACCGCCTGCAATGCCATAGATAAGATCATCGGTATTCCCATCTGAACCATGAGCTTATTTACCGACATCTCCTTCATCTTGTTACTTTCTGCCATCTTAATCCTCCTTGTTTTGTGAAGCAAAATCCGAACCCTTTGGTGAGGAGAGGATTTAGCCTCCTTGTTTTGCGAAGCAAAATCCGAACCCCTTGGTGAGGAGAGGATTTAGCCTCCTTGTTTTGCATAAAAAAAGTGTGTACTTACCTCATAAGCTGGACTTACGCTGATAAGCTACACACTTTAAAATGCATTATATATTTTCATAATGTGCGACAGTATGCGCACAAAAAAACGAGCAGCAAAACTGGATTTACGCTAGTCTGCAACTCGTTTAGAAATTATTATATTTTTCTTTTTAAAAAATGTCAAACAAAAATTTTCTTGCATTTTTTCTCTTTTATGCATTGTAATAGGCACGAAATAAAGAAACCAAGCCGACTTTTAAAGCGTGAAATCACGAGGAACAGCTTATCCTCACCGATTTCACGCTTATTTTTTTTGCTTGTACAATCTCTTTATAACATTGTTGACAGTGTGTTTGTAGCAAAATTATCCGAAACTGCTTTAACTGCGGCATCTTTAGTATATTCTATCCAATTTCTGATGATTGCTGTCGGAGTCGGAACTGCTGTAGGTTTAAATGCCTTACTCTCCCGTAAAATTGGACAACACAAAGCAGCGGAAGCCTGGCAGGATGTCGCGGACATTTACCGCGTAGGACTTCCAACCATTATCATGCAGGCAATCGGAAGCATTATGACTTTTGTCGTAAACAGTATGCTGTTAAGTAATTCGGGCATTAAAAAAGCTGGCATTTACCCCAGCTTTCTTTTATCTGATATATTCAAATGATAAACATTTAATGACAATTATTTGCCTGTGCGGGTTTTTCTGGTTCTGTGGCAGCAGTTGTTCTGGTTGCTGTGCTGCTACAAACAACACCGAAAATAATTTTTTTCATTCTTTTTTATTTCTGTATACATTATAATTCACTAATTTTTAATTATCAACGTGTTATTTGCACATTGTTTTACATTGTAAATATAAGCGTATATTATTAAGTATTTTTACACTAGAATATAAGTGGGTGATTTATATGAAATTTAAGATTAAAAAACAAGAATACGAAAACAGAACATTTAGATTGCCTGTTGAGCTTTTAGAACAGCTTAACAAATTGGCTTCTGATAAAAATATTTCACTTAATCAATTAGTCGTTCAATGCTGTGAATATGCAATAGATAATCTGGATGATTCTGAACAGTAACAAAGCTGGCGGTTATGCCAGCTTTTGTTGTATAAAAAAAACCTGCTTTCCACAAGCAGATCCTTCTAAGATTGGAGAATAGATTTTTGTACTTCATATACATGAATTGCAATCACTTATAATATGATTGTTTGTAACCAAAAAGGTAAAAAATATTATTCAGTAATTTTATTTTCATAATTTAATTTTGCCTACTTCAAAGTGGAAATAAACTTTTCACTTCAGTCAATAAAAAAATAGTCCGTAGGAATTGAAGAAAAGAGCTTAATATTATATAATATTTGAGAAAGAATTATTTTTATTCTTAAGTAAATAAAAACGAATGGAAAGGATGGTCTAGTATGAAAAAACTCAATGAAATGCAAATTGGAAAGCGGCTCACAACAGCTTTCCGTTTCACAACTATGATTACCAGCATAGCTGCAATTGCAGCAATCATTGTACTGTACATAATTTCAAACAGATATACGTATGCATTGCGGTATTTTGGTTTCCCACAGGGTGATGTCGGACAGGCGATTATTCAGTTTACAGATACCAGAAGTGATCTGAGAGCTATTATTGGTTATTATACGCAGAGCGAAATCGATGACCTGATTAGTCAATATAATGAGGATAAGGAAAGCTTTATTTCCTCGTGGAAAACCGTGGAGAATACACTGACCACTGCTGCAGCAAAAAGCACCTATCAATCCATCAATGACAAGCTGCCAGATTACTGGTCCCTGAATGAAAAAGTTATTGCGTTAGGTAAGAATGTAAATGATACACCCAGTCGTTATCAGGCACAGTCTAAAGCAATGAATGAGATTGCTCCTGCTTATGAAGAATTAAATAACATGATGCATGATATTCTGAATACGAAAACAAACAGTGGTGATTCCTTAGACCGCAATCTGAATATAGCAACTTATATACTGATTGCTGTTGCTATCCTTATTCTAATCGTTTCATTCAGTATATCTTCCAGATTTGGTAGATTCATAGCAAAGGGAATCGCAGAACCTGTCACTGCACTGGAGAAACGTCTTGAAACCTTGGAACAGGGAGATTTGACTACCGCATTCCCGGAGATAGCTTCTGATGATGAGGTCAGTAGAATGGCAAAGATGGCGGCTGATATGTCAAATAGCCTGAAGCTGATTATTGAAGATATCGACTACTGTCTGACAGAAATGGCAAATGGTAATTATGCGGTTACTTCAAAATATCCGGATAAATATGTTGGGGAATATGCAGGTATTATCGCATCCATCAGACAGTTGATTCATCAGATGAATGATACTCTCAGTCAAATTAATGATGCTTCCAACCAGGTATCAGCAGGATCCAACAACCTTGCGCAGGCTGCCCAGTCATTGGCAGAGGGTGCTACTGACCAGTCTGCATCTGTACAGGAATTACAGGCAACTATTGCGAATATTGCAGAAGGAGTTGCCAAGACTTCAGAAAATACTGTAGCTTCTTATCAGCAGGCAAGTAAATATGCCGATGAGGCCGATCACAGCCGCAGTGAAATGGAATCCATGATGAATGCAATGCAAAGAATTAATGAAGCCTCACAGAATATCGGTAATATTATTTCGGAGATTGAAGATATCGCAAGCCAGACAAATCTTTTATCATTAAATGCTTCGATTGAAGCTGCAAGAGCCGGAGAAGCCGGCAGGGGATTTGCAGTTGTGGCAGACCAGATTCGTAAGCTTGCAGAGCAAAGTACACAGTCAGCTGTAGATACGCGCCAGTTGATTGAAGGCTCTCTTGCAGAAGTAGATGCTGGTAACAAAGCGGCACAACATGCATCCGAATCAATTGAATCAATTATCAGTGGTATTAAATCCATTGCCCAGTCCTCTCGGGAATTGAGTGAAATATCCAAAGAGCAGTCAGCGTCAATGCATCAGGTAGAGCTGGGAATTAATCAGATATCGGAAGTTGTACAGTCCAATTCTGCAACGGCCGAAGAAACATCAGCCACAAGTGAGGAATTATCGGCACAGGCTACCACACTGAACGATTTAATATCACAGTTCCAGCTGAAATAAACATATAAGAATCCGGTGGTTCCAATAGCTGATATACAGACTGATAGGCATGGCTGAATTATAAAAGCCATTGCTTATCAGTCTTTTTTATCATGATGAGCGTTGGTTTGCATCTTGAACTTGTCCTATGTTACAATGAATATATCGGCAATCTGGATTTATCACTCAGCAAAAGGGTAAGTTTTTATGAAAGTTATCATACATGAATATTGGCATTTTTGCAGACCATGGATAGTTTTTGTAAAGAGCAGAATTTAAGTTTGAAAATCTATGTCATTTCAAATAATGGTTTTATAGAGGGAAAGCAAAATGCTCCATAATTTTATGTTATGGAAAATTTTTGCGTACGAAGCGATATCCACTGGTGCGGTGGTATCGGAATTGGTGGTGGAGTCATGTTTAATGCGTTGAGAAATGGCTTTGCTCCAAAATTTTTTCTCATTGTTTTATCTCTCCTTATGGTTATTTGTTTATATCAGTATTTATCTGCCCAATCCATTCTGTAATCACCTCTTCTGAAGTTTCCAGATGATCTTTTCCTTTGGAAGATAGCAATCACATCTTCATGCTGTGCAGGCGTGGTATTTTTTTCTTCTGCAATCACTTTCATCCAGGACATAAATTCATTATTTTCCTTTAATCCTTCTTCTGTAAACTGTGGCATTGCACTTCGATAATCTCCCGGCTTTTCAAATTCCCCATGGGAATGATATGCTGCTGTCAGTAATCCATTTGCAAGCGGCAAAAATGCAACAAATCCTGTTTTCAATTCTTCAAGCACCTGGAATAATTTCTCATAATCCCTATACATCATGGAATATCTGTTCTGAATCGCAATCTTCATTCGTAGTTCTCCAAGTTTTCCTGCTCCGAATAATGCATTTGTTGGTACTGAAAAAATAAAACTCACTACGATTCCTCCAAATATTTTTATATTCTTTTATAATCCAAGACTGTCTATCCAT
>ENA-UOJA01002794-UOJA01002794.1-human-gut-metagenome-genome-assembly--contig:-C19-NODE-2794-length-11276-cov-9.133945_pt1 | contig 11276 bp, 10 predicted proteins | sample MGYA00242337_ERZ723884 | MGnify/ENA metagenome assembly ERZ723884
TATTGATAATTAGCTCAAATATTATGTGTCGCACATTTGACACTCAATCCAATATCAACATACTCATAGTTATTTATACTTCCCATTGAATTTTTACCATAAACTACCATATACTTATTTAATTGTATGGCATTCTTTTTTGCTAATTCATTTCCTTGCTCAGCGGACTTTGTATACCATTCAGCAGCTTTCGCATAGTCTTGGGTTACACCTTGACCGTTATAATACATATTTCCCAAATTACATTGTGCATGTGCATAGCCTTGTTCAGCGGACTTTGTGTACCATTCAGCGGCTTTTGCATAGTCTTGGGATACACCTTGACCGTTATAATACATATTTCCCAAATTATATTGTGCAGGTGCATAGCCTTGTTCAGCGGACTTTGTGTACCATTCAGCGGCTTTTGCATAGTCTTGAGATACACCTTGACCTATATCGTACATATAACCTAAATTACATTGTGCAGGTGCATAGCCTTGCTCAGCGGACTCCAAATACAAATCAAAAGCTTTTTTATAATCTTTTTTTTCATAATATTCGTTTGCTTCTGTGAATATTTGCTCCGGTGTTTGAGAAGGAATAAGGAAATATATTAATGCTAAAACAGCTATACCTAACCATATTTTCTTGGATTTAAATTTCTTTGGAGGTTCTATCACCTGCTCTGCGTAACGCTTCTTTTCAACAGGCTGAGAATAGCTTTGATATTCGTTTTCCGTTTGAATCTCTCCTTTGTACTCCAAAACTGTTTCTTCCGAAGGTTCGTCTGCAACAGGTTTTTCTTTTTCCTTTTTCACTTCCGGAACTACTTCTTCCACCTTGCCAGCATCAAGCAGGCTTATAAACACATCAATGTTTTGTGGACGTCTGTTTTTGTTAATTTCCATTGCTGCGGAGATGGTGTTCCGAGTGGAAGCACTGACCGTAGTTGGAACAGGCTCTAGAGTTTCCCCACTTGCCAACTGAGTCGCACTGACAGGAGTGACACCCGTTACTAGCTTATAAAGCGTTGCACCAAGTGCATATATATCAGTAGCAGGTAGAAATTTAGCCACTTCATTACCAATCTGTTCCAAAGGAGCATACCCTGGAGTTTTACCTAACAATGTTGAGGTGTTTTCACCTTCTACCTCATCATATTGTTTGCTGGCACCGAAATCAATCAAAATGGCTTGGTTGTTCTCGTCAATCATTATATTGCCTGGTTTGACATCCAAATGCAGGCGATTTAACCCATGCACGTATTTCAAAGCTTCAGCCACTTGCTTTATGTAACCGACAGCCTGCGATTCGTCCAACGCTCCCTTTTCCTTCACTATTTCCTGTAAGGATTTTCCGTCAATGTAATCCATTACATAATAAGCCGTGCCATTTTCTTCGAAAACATCTGTTACACGCACGATGTTTGGATGTTGCATGGAAAACAAGGCACTTGCTTCTTCTATAAACTTCTGTTTCAGTCTTTCTATCAATTTCACCTTGCTCTGTGTAGCTACGGTGACGTGACTGGTATTCTCATCACGGTTGCAGAAGTCCTTTACAAAGAACTCCTTAATGGCAACCCGCTTATGAAGCAGAACCAACTCCGCTTCGTACGTACATCCGAATCCTCCACTTGAGATGAAGCGAATTATCCGGTATTTTCCTCCTTGAAGAAATGTATTGTCTGGTAAATTCATTGTCTATTAAATATTATAATTATACGCGTAATGTCTCTATCTCTTGAAGATGCTTAAGCTCTTTTCCGCCTTCTTTGGAAGTATCAGAGAAAAAACTGAAATAACAAATCACAAGTCCTAAAAGTAGCAATAATATGATGCTACCATAAAGTATACATCGATTATTTATCTTACAGGTGCAGTTCTTTCTAAAATCGAATGGCAGATACTTTTTAAGCTTTATAGGTTGTGCAGACTCAACAACAACGTTTTGGACTTCGTTAGTATCTTCTATATAAGAAGTTCCTTTTACTTTATCTATTGGTATAAGATAAGCAGTGAAATTATCCTTAGTTTTGTCCAAACTTTCTTGTTCCAATAAAGAAAGTTTTTCCTTATCAGAAATCTTCATTGAAAGAATCTCGACAAGCCTTTCATTGGATACCTGTTCCAATACCCCATCACAACATAAAAAAAGATAATCACCCGACTGTACATCCGTAAGTTGATGCACTTCCGCTTTGGCACGTTTGCTGTTAGGCTGGATAGCTCGGGTTATCACATTTTTTCGGGGAAAGTTCGGAACTTCCTCTATCGTTAATTCTCCGGCCTGAAGCAAAGCATTGACAAGCGAATGGTCTGCACTTTGATAAAGCAGTCCGTGATTAGGGCGTATATGATAAACCCGACTATCTCCAATATGGCTTGCCAGAATACCATTCTTATGAATACAAACGCAAGCAAGCGTAGTAGCCATAGAAACTTTGCTGTCGGAATCCTGCAAGTCCATCTTTTCAAGTTCATCATACGCCAATGATACGGCACGCTGCACATCTTCCTCACTCGCTGTACCTTTCTCTTTTATAATTTGCGCCAAATAGCCGCCTATGACCTTGGATGAAGTCTGGCTGGCTATTTCTCCATGCAGACTGCCTCCCACTCCATCGCATAACACAAAACATGTGTCTTGCTCCGTAACTTGATCAAACAAAGGCCATACAGCATCCTCCTGACGTTCCTTGCGCCCGATATGGCTATACCCAAGAGGTTTTCTTATAATTATTTCCATATTATTCAATCATTGTTTCTTCTTCATTATAATGAGGACGTTCAAATATAAGCTCCGTATGTCCGAAAGTAAGCCGGTCGCCCCACTGCAACACAATTACATCCTCGTTTTCAATCGGCTTTCCATTTACTTTAATGGGATTTTTAGGGTTGGTGGGTTGCAACAGATGTTCAAGTCCGTTATGACCTTCTTTGATAGTGATACTGGCATGTTGCCTGCTCATATACCGGTCTTCACTGATCTGTACTTCCGCGTGACCGGTTTTCGCCTTACGCCCAATGGTATTGATTCCCTTATGTAAAGAATACTCCTCATTCTGATAAAAAAGAGAGCCTATCGTTCGGTCCATCATATCAAGATTTACTTGAGTCTGTTCATCATCATCGTCCGGTTGGTGTCTTTTCATATTAGCCTGCTGATAAACTGAAACCTTTGCACGAAAACGGCATATTGGGCAAGACAACATTTTGTCACTTATGCCCAATGTGTTTTGAATTTTCAGCAGGCTATGACAATTAGGGCATATAATCTTCAGCTCTTCCATACCTGTTTAATCGTCATTAAGCATCATACAATCCGACATTTGCGTCATTCATGTAATCCGGATTACTTTCTGCCTGTGCCATATAAACATCCCCCGGAGTCGAATCAAGCATTTGGAGATTTTCATGTGAAATATCCGCTACCTCATTCTCGCTTATCTGTCCGTTGCCGTCAACATCAGCAATAGCTATATCAGCCATATTGTCTCCGTCCACGTCCACAACCAATACTTCATGTCCGTTTACCTCCAATACCATGGCATTCTCAGGTACTCCATCTCCATTCAAATCCGTATTTCCCACCGCCAAGACTTGCACCTCACTATCAATTGATGAATTAGCTTCAACATCATTGTTACTTGTTTCATGTACAGCCACATTTTCCTCAATCACACTAGCGGATGCAGACGATTGACTGTCGTCAGAAGAGTTTGTAAGGTCATTATAGTTTATTGAGGACTGAAATTCCTGACGTTCTTCACTGCTCATCGCCTCCCATTCATCTTTATAGTAAGTACCATACACATTTCCTCTCCATTCAAACACACCTCCTGCACCTACCTGACTACGTGCATCGGCAAATACCTCCGAGAAACTCTTGTCGTCATCTACTTGCGCCACACGTATTCCCGTCGAGGTAGCTACTATGACTTCTTCAGGATTGGGAGCATTTACACTTCCTGAATTAGAAGCCGGTTCCGTTTTAGTGTCCTCAACTAGTTCTACAGCTTCATTCTGATTTTCGGCTACTGCCTCAATCTCATCACTTTGAGGAGCAGCCACAGCTTGTCCGCCCATGGTTATGCCTGCACCGACAACTGCACCACCAGCTGCATAAGCAATCTTTTCACCCGTATTGCTTCTTTTATTACTTTTACCATCCTTTTTTTTAGAGTCTTCGGTAGATTCTGTATCATACTTAGAATCAAGGATTGTTTCTTCGTTGTTCATATAGCTACTTTTTTAAGATTATCACAATACAAAAATAAGAATCTTTATTACAAAAAAATATACTTATAAGCACCTATTGGGTGAATCCGGCAGATTAATAAGCGAAAACTTTTAATTCCAGTTTAATATCACCATATTATCATCGTACTTACCCCACATCACTGGATGCTGTCTTTCGTATGTGGCTTTCCGAACTCCTTTGCTGACAAAATCAAAAAGTTCTTTTGCTGTAATCAGTTTATCCCGATTATAATCAGCTCCACCTCCCAATCCTCTGACAAGAAATCTGGTAAACTGTCCATTCGTACCTTTTATCATTTCCTGTGAGGTTTCGTTGGTTCTAGAAGACAAAAAGAACAACACATTACTTTGTCGTAGACCTGATTCGGATATTTCGTTATTACTTTCCATTCTTACCCCACCACTGAAACATGCATCAGCAAATATAATCTTAGTGTTTGATTTGCATTTTTTAAATAGCATTTGAAGTTCCTTGTAAGTCAATCCGTTTGGTCTACCATTAGGTTTCATATCATAGCAGCAAAATCCGCCCGGATATCCGTGTCCGCTAAAAAATAATATTACCTTGTCTTCTTTTTTTGCTTTTGAAAAAACGGATTCAATACTTTTTACGGTATTATGATGTGTCGCGACTTTTCCTGTCAGCGTGATAATGTTTTTAGTATGTCGCTTCATCACGTTGTTAAAACTTCTCACGTCGTTTTCTGTGTACCTTAAATCATTTATGAAAGCATAGTCCGAAATGCCAATGGAAACAACATATAATTTTTGTGCCTTGATTGTAAAACTACCTGCAATGAGTAGAATGACAGTCAATACTACATCTTTCATTTCTTTGTCCATTTAGTTTTACACGTCATACACTGCCCCCGGTTCTTCAAACCTTCAAAAGGAATAAAGCCTAAAAACTGTTTACATTTAGGACAGACGTAATCAATCTGGAATTTCTGATTCAATTTTTCCATTTCTTCAGGAAGACTCGTACTGCTCTTATATGCAATAAAAGTAATAATACCGCCTATGCCTAAACCTATTAATGTAATCGGTATGCGTATGCCGGACAATTCCGGGATACATGAAATCAAGTAACCAATACCACCTAATAAAGCCATGGGCAACATCCTGAGAAAGTTTTTCGATGCCGCTCCTTTTTGCAAGGCTATTTTTTCTTTTTGGTATATTGTCCACACATCCTCAAGCCGAGCAAACTGTCTGATGATTTCCGGATCAGGTTCTTGTGTGCTTTCCAGTTTAGTGGCTTGTTGTTCATTGGTGGAATTTGCCGATGAGCTAGTAGCACAAGATACGGACATAGCGTCACAAACCTTAAACGTGTACTCTGTTCCGAGTTGAACAACTGTATTCATATCAATGACTTTCTTGGCAATGCGTATACCATTGATAAAAGTACCGTTCGTTGAATTCAAATCCTCGGCAAGCACCTTTCCATTGTCCAGCAAGACAAGTTTTACATGTTTGCTGCTAACGGATTTGTTTGTTATAACGAAGGGCTGATTGCCTTTTCTTCCTACGATTACTTCCATGACAGTCTTTATTTTGCCGTAATAATTTGTTTCAAAGTTTTTAATGCTTCTTTGGATACACTTAATATAATAGGAGACATCGTGTCCCAATCACTCAAGACGAGTTGTTGTTTAAGAATGTTTATCTGCGCTATATAATGTTGGTTTATGATATACTTCCTACCTATTTTGATAAACATCAGTTTGTCATTCTTCAATGACATATTGAGTATCATCTTCTCCAGTGTCTGAAGAGTCATACAAATCATGATGCTTTGCTTATTATGAAAATACAAATGGATGTAATTATCATCAGCCATTGCATATACCAGCTTTTCAATATTCACCTTGAAAAGCTCGTCTCTTGTTTTAAATATGATTGTTTCCATTATTAGAATTTGATTTAAATATGATTTTCATTCATAATCCTTAACAACTGAACCACCTTTTGTACCAAGGAGTTTTAAGCCGTTTCAGTTCTCTTTCTGCACTTTCATTTCCTTGTTCAGCAGCTTTTGTGTACCATTCAACAGCTTTCGAATAGTCTTGCGACACACCATAACCATATCGGTACATAATCCCTAAATTGTATTGTGCCGTTGCATTTCCTTGTTCAGCTGCCTTTGTGTACAATTCAACAGCTTTCGAATAGTCTTGAGACACACCATAACCATATTGGTACATATAACCTAAGTTACATTGTGCAGCGGCATCGCCTTGTTCAGCTGCCTTTGTGTACAATTCAACAGCTTTCGAATAGTCTTGAGACACACCATAACCATATTGGTACATATAACCTAAGTTACATTGTGACTTTACAGAACCTTGTTCAACAGCCTTTGTGAGCCATTCAACAGCTTTCGAATAGTCTTGAGACACACCATGACCATATTGGTACATACAACCCAAATTATGTTGTGCTTTCATATATCCTTGCTTTGCAGCCTCTAAATACAATTCAAAAGCCTTTTTATAATCTTTCTTGTTTTGGTATTCTTTTGCATCAGCGAATATACGTTCCATGTCAGAGTGAGAATCAATTATGGTTTCTTCTGAAAAATCATCAGCAACAGGTTTTTCTTCTTCCTTTTTCATTTTCGGAACTACTTCTTTCGACTTGTCTGCATCAAGTAGACTTAAAAACGCATCAATACTTTGTGGGCGCTTGTTCTTGTTGATTCTCATCGCCTCAGAAATAGCCTTTTGGGTGAAAGTGCTAACCGTAGCAGGAAAAAACTCCAGAGTTTCCCCACTTGCCAACAGTGCTGCACTAATAGGAGTAACACCTGTCACTAATTTATAAAAAGTTGCCCCTAAAGCATATATATCAGTTGCAGGTAAAAATCTTGCAACCTCGTTACCTATCTGCTCCAAAGGAGCATAACCGGGAGTTTTCCCTAATAATGTTGAAGTATTTTCACCATCCACCTCGTCATATTGCTTACTCGCACCGAAATCAATCAAAATAGCCTGATTGTTTTCATTAATCATAATATTACCTGGCTTAATATCTAAGTGCAATCGGTTTAAACTATGCACATATTTCAAGGCGTCGGCTATCTGAGTGATGTAATTGACTGCCAAATCTTCATCCAATGCTCCTTTTTCCTTCACTATATCCTGTAGAGACTTTCCATCTATGTAATCCATTACATAATAAGCCGTACCATTTTCTTCGAACACGTCCGTCACACGCACAATATTCAGGTGCTGCATGGAAAACAAGGCACTCGCTTCTTCTATAAACTTCTTTTTCAATCTTTCTACCAGCTTCACTTTGCTTTGTGTGGCTACTGTAACATAACTATTGTTCTCGTCACGGTTACAGAAGTCCTTTACAAAGAACTCTTTGATGGCAACCCGCTTATGAAGCAGAACTAACTCCGCTTCGTACGTACATCCGAATCCTCCGCTTGATATGAAGCGGATTATCCGGTATTTTCCTCCTTGAAGTAATGTATTGTCTATTAAATTCATATCTGACTAAATATTTTCGTACTTATTTAAATAACGTGAGTTCGATATAAGAATCAATATAATCTATTGTTAAATAAGAACATAGCAATAAAAGTATTAAATTTATAATGCTGAATTGTTAGATTTAAACGATTACCACGATGTTTCCAAAGTCTAAAGTTACTGAGATTTATTGTATGACTGATAATTCTTGAAAAGAATTTGCGTTACAACAGGAAAAATATATGATTGAAGATAGCAAGAAGAAGCATCGAAACAATTCCAACCGCATGAGTGATGCAGAAATTTTGGTTATTCTTATCCTATTCCATTCTGACGATTTCCGCTGCTTCAAGCATGATTACAAAGGAGTATGTCTGTAAACATCTGAAACACCTGTTTCCCTGTCAGGTATCCTATAATCATTTCGTAGAACTAGAGAACCTGTCAACTTAGTCAGAAATTAATCTTCAAACTGACAACTATTTTCAGTACACTTCAGTTTCAAATCAAACGCCTTTGCGTTTTCCCCAAAACGCAAGTACATTTTACTAAAAACGCAAGTACGTTTCACTTCAAATGCACTTGCGTTTGAAACAAAACGTACTTGCGTTTTCCGGGCCTTATCAAAAAGCCCTCCAGAAGCCTCTCTGAGGCCTTATTTCTTTGGTTCTTCCTTCTCTTTCTTGACAGGTTCGTCTTTCTTTACCGGTGCCGAAAGAATCTCCCGGTAACGGACGGGATTCTGCAACACCTTGATGGCTTCTTCCAAATCAGTATCATCTTTCAACCGTTCCATCGCAGCACCACGCTGATAGAAATAGCGGGTCACGATTTCCTGTGAGATATATTCCTTAATCGGTTTGGCAAAATAGTCCAGGTCGCGGTCCAAGTTATGGTTGAGCTTCTTTTCCAGCGCCTTGAATTCCTCTGCCGCCTCGGTCATGTAGCCCTCAAACTCGGCTATCTCCTTCAGGCTTTTCAGCATCTTCTCACTCTGGCGGTCGTAAGTGAAGTTACGTGATTTCACCAATTTCTTGAAAGCCTCATAATCGGCATCGGTCAGTTTGAAATCGTCTACCGAAGCCAGTGTGGGATGATCCCAGCAATATTGGGTAGCATAATCGAAAATCAGGTCGTCGTTCATCAGGTAGAACACAATGTTCGGAATCTTGTCTCCCTTCACTTCGATGTCCGGACGAATACCTCCTCCGTCGCGCACCTCACGTCCGGCAGCCGTATGGAATACGGTGGTCAGACTATCGGGTGTACGAGCTACTGAACCGTCGGCATTCTTCTTGGCATAGTCGATAGCCTGGATACAACGTCCGCTGGGAATATAGTATTTGGAAGTGGTCACTTTCAGCGTACCGTTGTAGGGCAACGGACGGATGGTCTGCACCAGTCCTTTTCCGAAGGTGCGCGAACCGATGACTACCGCACGGTCCAAGTCCTGCAACGAACCGCTCACGATTTCAGAAGCCGAAGCCGTGGCACCGTTCACGAGTACTGCCAGCGGAATCTGTGTATCGACCGGTTCATTCTGGGTTTTATAAGAACCTTGTGCCTGACGTACCTTTCCTTTTGTCACCACAATCTCCTGTCCCTTCGGCACATAAAGATTGACAATGTCTACCGCTTCCGACAAGGAACCTCCTCCGTTGTCACGCAAGTCGATAATCAGCGACTTGGCACCTTTCTGCTTCAGTTCGATGAAAGCTTTTTTGAAATCCTTGGCAGAATTCTCCGTAAAGCTGGACAAAGCCAAATAGCCGATACTGTCTTTCACCATGCCGTAATAGGGCACCGGATTGGTACGGATGTTCTTACGGGTGATTTTAAATTCCATCACCGTACTGTCGTTCTTGAGCGGACGCAGCACTTTGAGCACGAACGACGTGCCCGGTTCTCCACGCAGCGCTTCGCTGACCTTGGAAGAAAATTCCTGGGGTTTCATGTCGCCACGTACCATTTCCTTTCCTCCTACCGAAAGAATGATGTCGCCTGCCTTGACTCCGGCTTCGGCCGCCGGCATGCCTTCTGTTGGTTCTACCACTGCAATGCGGTCTTTGGCCTCATAATAGCGGATGGCCGCACCGATACCGCCGTATTTTCCGGTAGTCATTTCCTTGAGACTGCTCACCTCTTCTTCCGGATAGTACTCCGTATAAGGGTCAGTCAGTGAAAGCATACCTTCCACTCCGGTCTGAATCATTTTTTCGGCATTCACGGTATCTACATAAAACATATCCAGTTCCTTGAAAATGGAGTTGAATATGTCCAGATTCTTTGATATCTGAAAATTACGGTCGTCTTCCTTGAAGCTGGTCATGCCCATCCCCAACATCACGATAAAGGCTCCGGCCAGCATTTTTCTTGCATTCATATATAGTCTGTTTACAAAATTGTTCTTCCTTGCAAATAAACACATTATTCCGATTAGACTTGCAGAAGTGATTCAATATTTAACTTAATTTCGTCCCATTTCTTAGCAGGTAAGGTGGTGCCGACTTCCTGAATGACGGCTGTGGCCAGAATGGTACTGATTTGCACGCATTTCTCCAGCGAATAACCGCACGTCAGGCCGTACATGAAACCGGCGGCATAGAAATCGCCTGCACCGGTGGTGTCCAGTACATTATCGACCGGACAAGAAAGCAATTGAATGACTTCTGTTCCTTTCTTCACGAGGGAGCCTTCTTTTCCGGTTTTCACCACGGCAATGCTGCATTTGGACGCAATTTCTTCCAAGGCTTCATGAGGAGCTTTTCCCGTATAGGCCAGTGCTTCGCTCTCATTGGCAAACACGATGTCCACATATTTCACAATCAACTGGTCGAAGAAGTCACGTTCGGCTTCCACCACATTGTAGCTTGCCATGTCGAGACAAACCTGAAGTCCTTCTTCCTTGGCCAGCTGTACGGCACGCAGCATCAGGTCATGGTCTTGCAAAAGATAGCCTTCAATATAGAGATAATTGTATCCGGCAAACATTTTACGCGACAAGTCTTCTGCCCTCAGTGTGGCAGCTGCTCCCAAATAAGTACCGAATGTACGCTCCCCATCGGTAGAAATGAAAGTCGACGCAATGCCCGACGGCAAATCGCAGGTGGCCAGCAAGGCATTTACCCCGCGCTGACGGAGGGTATCACCAAAGAAAGTCCCTGTCTCGTCCTGCCCTATCTTTCCGATAAATCCGGGATTGGCTCCCAATGCAGCCAGTGCACAGACCGTATTGCCTGCCGAACCGCCGGTAGAGCGATGAATCTTCATCCCTGAGGTAGATTTACGTATTTCAGCCAAGGTGTCTTCTTGTATCAACTGCATGCTTCCTTTGGGCAAATGTAGCTTTTCCAGCAAGGAATCGTCATCAATTCTTACCAATACATCGACCAATGCATTGCCCATTCCTATAATTTTATCCATTTTACTTCATTTTTTTTGCAAAGATATTGCATAATTCAAAATATCCTACTACCTTTGCATCGCAATTAAAGGAAAACCTTCTTCAGTAGCTCAGTCGGTTAGAGCATCTGACTGTTAATCAGAGGGT
>ENA-UOJA01002797-UOJA01002797.1-human-gut-metagenome-genome-assembly--contig:-C19-NODE-2797-length-11260-cov-7.823204_pt1 | contig 11260 bp, 7 predicted proteins | sample MGYA00242337_ERZ723884 | MGnify/ENA metagenome assembly ERZ723884
GGCGCGGTAGAGTGCTTTATCGGCTGCGGCAAAGAGCGTGTCGTAATTGTAGCAGGACTCACTGCTGAACGCGATTCCGATGCTTGCCTGTCCGGTTACGGTAATGCTTCGTTGGGAAACCTGCTGGCAGATTCCCTGACGCAAGATTTCTGCCTGCAATTCGACGAAGGAAGAATCCGTGACTTTATTAAAATAAATCAAAAATTCGTCTCCGCCGATTCTGCCGCAAAGTGCACGGTCTTTGAAATAATTTTGAATGGACTGGGCAGTCTGGCAGATGAAAGAATCTCCTGCAAGGTGGCCTAAGGTATCATTAATCTGTTTGAAATGGTCAAGGTCAATGATAAGCATGGCAGCAGGAGCAGAAGAATCTTTTTTTGCGAGGTCTTCTTCAATCAGAAAACGAATGGTATATTTATTCAAAAGACCGGTCATAGGGTCAAGCTTGCTCTTCTCAAGATACATCTCAGAGTCATTTTTGGCCTGACGGAGACGTTCCATATAATCTAAGCTGTAGAGCTTGGCAGAACGTTGGTTTTCCTTGCATTCCATCTCAAGTTTGAGGAAGAGTTCGCATGCGGCAAGATAATCAGCGTCTGAACCGAATGCCTTTGCATATTTGACCTCATATTCCTGAAGTTTTTGCTGAATTGTGATAAGCGGCGTGTTGTTTGCACACTGTTTCATATAATCTAACAGAACACGGAGCTCGTCTTTTAGACCGCGGTCAAGCAGATAGGAACAGACATCAAAATAGAATGTTTCCTGTTCAATAAAATCATGCCCAGTGGGCGGAGCCGTAATCATGCGGTCAAGATTTTCCTTAAGCTGTTCTTTATCCCGTAAAAAATCATAGAGACGGATATTAAAATCTGAAATGACTGCATGGTAGAATAAGTGTTCATTATCTGCTAATAACTGCTGTAATGCCTGCCGGAGAGAAAATAATTCTTCTTTGCGGTTCTGTTTGCAGAGGATAATTCCGCGGCAGATTTGACAGAGTGCGCGTAAATTATAACTGTTCTTATCATCTTCTGGAGCACTTCTTAACGCAAGATCGTAGCAGGCAAGCGCATCATCGTAATTTTCAAGTTCCTGGTAAAGGGTGCCAAGATTGACACAGGAAACGGAATATTCATGGGAAAGTCCCTGTTCTTTGCTGATGGAACGACAGCGCAGAAAATCGTTCTGTGCAATCGCCTCCTGTCCAAGATGCATATAAACCATTCCGACAAGGTTATAGCTTAAGGCATCAAGGTAGCCAAAAGAATCTTTTTTGGGAGCCTGCAGACAACGGGAAAAATATCGTAGAGCCTGTGTGAGGTCGCCGATGCGGAAAAAATATTCACCCTCATAAAAAAGAAGTTCTGCCACTTCGTTTGTATTGCGGGAGTCGATTAATTGGGAATATTGCTGATATATAAGCGGCGTCTGCTCCGTAATCGGAAGAAAACGCTGCTGTTTAATCCGTTCTAAGAGTGCAACTTTCTGATTTGCTTCCATAAGCGTCCCTGCCTTTGATGTGAAAAATAGTCCTATATATCTACATTATACGATGGAATATTTGATATGGCAAGTTTTATCAGGGTTTTTGCCTCGAATTATTGTGAAAAATTGCGAAAAAAAAGGAAAATTTGCGTTTTGAAGATACGTTATGCACAAGTATATTTATGCAGTGGGGGATAGATGCCGCATTGAGCGTGTTGCCATCGATAAAATGACGAAACGGAGGTGGAAAATCCGTCAAAATGTCAAGAAAACAGGGGATTTAACCGTTTTCATAAAAATTGACAACCGGAAAAAATTGTGCAATAATCTCGTCTCGGAAAGAAGCAAAAGTGTTTCAGTTAAGGTTTTTGGTAAGAAAGGGTGTTAAACGTGTTTGAACGTAAAATTAGATTAGAAGATACAAAAGAAGTAAAGGAATTTGTAGATGCGGCAGGAAAGTGTGATTTTGACATTGATGTCTGCTACAGCCGTGCAGTCATTGATGCAAAATCTCTGCTTGGAATGCTTTATCTTGGACTTTGCAAGGACCTGACGATAAAGTATGGTCAGAAAGATGCAGGTTTTGAGACGGTTGTCCGCAAATTTGCAGTTGCATAATTATAAGAAGAAACAGGAGAGAAGAAGCCGTCTGCATTGGCTGCAGATGGCTTCTTTTTCTTTACGCCTGTTATTTCATGGGCTATAATGGCAGTATGGCAAAGATTGAAAAGAACGAAAAAGGAATCATAAAAATTTCCGTCAGAAATCTGGTGGAATTTATTTTGCGTGAGGGTGACATTGACAATCGAAAGGGCAGGGGAAGTTCTCCCGAGGCGATGCAGGAGGGAAGCCGGATGCACCGCAAAATCCAAAAGCGTATGGGCTCAAATTACCATGCGGAGGTGCCGCTTAAGATTGCCATCGAGGAACCGGAGTATCAGCTTGTCATCGAGGGAAGAGCGGACGGAATTCTGATGAATGGCACAGAGGGAGAAGCAGACTACAGTTATGCCGACAACTATAATCATACGGTGCTTCCTGACAATGTAGAGGTGACCATCGATGAAATCAAGGGTGTCTATCAAAAGCTTGAGCTTCTTGATGCACCAATCGGCGTGCACCGTGCGCAGGCAATGTGTTATGCCTACATCTATGCGGTGCAGCACGACCTCTCTTACATCGGCATCCAGATGACTTATTGCAATCTTGATACGGAAGACATCCGTTATTTCAGGGAAACTTTTTCTTTTGAGGAGCTTGCGCAGTGGTTTGCCCATCTGATAGGAGAATACCGGAAATGGGCAGATTTTCAGTTTGCATGGAGAAAGCTCAGACAGGAGTCAATTCAGAAGTTACAGTTTCCGTTTCCGTACCGCAAAGGGCAGAAGGAGCTTGCGGCGGGCGTGTACCGCACGATTGCCCGCAGAAAAAATCTGTTTATCCAGGCACCCACAGGAGTAGGCAAAACGATTTCGACGGTATTTCCTGCGGTAAAGGCGGTCGGGGAAGGCTTAGGGGATAAGATTTTTTATCTGACGGCAAAGACAATTACCGGAACGGTGGCGTGGGATGCGTTTGAGCTTTTGCGAAAACAGGGATATCAGGCGAAGGTCATCCAGATTACCGCGAAAGAAAAGCTCTGTCCCTTGGACGAGATGGACTGCAATCCGGTGAGCTGCCCGTATGCAAAAGGGCATTATGACCGTGTGAATGATGCCGTTTACCAGCTTTTGCAGAAAGAAGATATGATGACAAGAGAGGCAATTTTGGAGCAGGCGGAGGAATTTAGGGTATGTCCGTTTGAATTCTGCCTCGATGTGGCGTCCTGGGTTGATGATATCATCTGCGATTACAACTACGTCTTTGACCCGAATGTCTGTCTGAAACGGTTTTTCGCGGAGGGAACGAGGGGCGATTATATTTTTCTGGTGGACGAGGCACACAATCTGGTGGAGCGCAGCCGGGAAATGTACAGTGCCACGCTCTGCAAGGAGGATTTCTTAGAAATCAAGAAATATATGAAACCTCACAGCCATAAGGTGGAGCATGGGCTTGAAAAATGCAACCGGATTCTTCTTTCCTATAAAAGAGAGTGTGAAAAGTATGTCATCTATGAGAACATCGGAAATCTTTCCCTTGCGCTGATGCGGCTGGCGTCGGATCTGGACGAGTTTTTACAGAAAAGTGCGGAATTCCCGAAGCGGAAAGAAGTGACGGAATTTTATTTTAACCTGCGTAATTTTATGAATATCCATGAGCTATTGGACGACCATTATGTGATATACAGCGAGCACGGGGAAGACGGCAATTTCCGGTTGAAGCTCTACTGTGTCGACCCGTCAAAAAATTTGCAGGAGCGCATCGACCGCGGAAATGCAACGATTTTCTTTTCGGCAACGCTGCTTCCGATTCAATACTACAAAAATCTTCTGTCGACGGATAAAGAAAATTATGCCGTGTATGCAGAATCCACATTTTCTGAAAAACAGCGTCTTTTATTAATCGGCGGGGATGTCAGCAGCCGCTACACCAGGCGCAATCAGACGGAATACGAAAAGATGGCGGCATATCTGGCGAAGACGGTGCAGGCAAAGGATGGAAACTATATAGCATTCTTTCCTTCCTATAAGATGATGCAGCAGGTACAGGAGGTATTTGAAACAGAGTATCCGGATACGGCAGAGTGCGTGGTGCAGCAGTCCGGGATGAACGAGGCGGAGCGGGAAGAATTTCTTGAGGCATTTGAGGAGGAAAAGACGGCAGAGCGAAAAAAATCGCTGTTGGCGTTTTGTGTGATGGGTGGTATCTTCGGAGAGGGAATCGATTTAAAAAACGAACGGCTTATCGGAACTATTATTGTAGGAACAGGGCTTCCGCAGTTGAGCAATGAGCGGGAAATTCTGATGGGGTATTATGATAAACGTCTGGGAGCCGGATTTGACTATGCGTACCGCTATCCGGGAATGAACAAGGTGTTACAGGCGGGCGGCAGGGTTATCCGCACGGCAGAGGATGTCGGTGTGATTGTTCTGCTGGATGAACGGTTTTTACAGAGCGATTACCGGGGGCTGTTCCCGAGAGAGTGGGAAAGCCGCCGGATATGTAATCTGAAGAATGTAGATAAGATGTTGGAGGAATTCTGGAACTCAGATTTCGGGCAGCAGCTTTAGAAATTCTTCGGTAGACTGCGCCACAGGCAGGGTAGGATTGATGGATGCAACCATCTGCCTCTGGGGCAGTTTTTCTTTTGTCTTTACGATAAAGAGGTCTTTTGACTCTCTGGTCAGGCAGTAATCCGGGATAAAGGCAATGCCAAGTCCGATGCGCGCGAGGTCGATTAACAGGTCATTACTGCTAAGCTCGATTTCCGGAATCAGCTCAAGCTGGTGCTGTAAAAAGAGGTTGTGCAGAAATTCACTGGTCGTGCTTTTGCGGTCTAACATCAGAATCGGGTACTGCTTTAATTCCTCAAGTGAAATCTCCTGCTGTTTCAGATTAAAATAAGAAGGGTTGGCAATAAACACATCCGTGAAATTGCACACGGTCTTCTGGATGCAGGAGTGATTTAGGTTGGAATTTGGAAAATTGGTGACGATAAGGTCTACCTTTCCCTGATTTAGCAGTTCAACGCAGCTCAGCGAGGTCGCATTCGTAACTTTAATCGGAACATTCGGGAATTTTTTGTGGAACTGTTTTAAGTAGGGAACTAAGAAGTAGCGGCAGATAGTATCGCTTGCACCGATATGAAGCTGACCGAGTCCGAGACTGCCGGAGTCAAGTAACTGGTTTTCACCGCGCTGGATTAAGTTCATGGCAGGTTCGATGTGCTTTAGGAGAATTTTGCCTGCCGGCGTGAGCTGGACGCGCTTGGTGCTGCGGATAAAAAGGGGCTGTTCGAGCTTCTTTTCAAGGGTCTTTATCGACTGGCTGACCGCAGACTGGGAAATATAAAGCTGCTTGCTGGCATCGGAAAAACTCAGCGATGTTGCAACGTAATAAAATACCTTGTACAATTCATAATTGATATCCATAGAAATACGTCCTTTCTTAATAGACCTGGTCTAATTATAAGAAAGACTTATAATTGTGTCAAATAAAATCTGAAAATTAATTATTAATCACGTTAATAAAACGGATTAAGTATATTAATTATACTTATTTAGACAGGTATGATATAATGAGCAAAAGTGAGGAAACGTGCTTGCACGATTGAATGAATATGATGGAGGGAATAACATGAGCGTAAAACGTGTCTATGTGGAAAAGAAACCGGCTTTTGCAGTAAAGGCAAAAGAATTGCAGGCTGAGATTAAGAGCTATCTTGGAATCCGCGGTGTGAGCAAGGTTCGCGAGCTGATTCGTTATGATATTGAAAATATTTCAGAGGAGACCTATCAGAAAGCGTTGGTTACTGTATTTTCAGAGCCGCCGGTAGATGATATTTATGAGGAAACCTTTGACACTAACGGTGCAAAGGTATTTTCCGTAGAGTTTTTGCCGGGGCAGTTCGACCAGAGAGCAGATTCCGCAGAGCAGTGTGTGAAGCTTTTAAATGAGAATGAGGAGCCGATTATCCGTACTGCAGTGACTTATGCCATCGAGGGAGAAATCTCCGATGCAGAGTTTGAGGCAATCCGTAACCACTGCATCAACCCGGTTGACTCAAGAGAGACCGGACTTGAGAAACCGGAAACGCTCGTGCAGACCTTCCCGGAGCCGGAGGATGTCAAGATTTTTGACGGATTTAACGCAATGCCGGAAAAAGAGTTAAAGGGACTGTATGATTCATTAAATCTTGCAATGACCTTTAAAGATTTTTTACATATTCAGAACTATTTTCATAAGGATGAGAAACGTGACCCGTCCATGACGGAAATCCGCGTGTTAGATACCTACTGGTCTGACCACTGCCGTCACACGACCTTCTCCACCGAACTGACAGACGTCGCATTTGACGATGGTTATTACCGTGCACCGATTGAGGAAACTTATCAGGATTATCTGAACACACATAAAGAATTATATAAAGGAAGAGATGACAAGTTTGTCTGCCTGATGGACTTGGCACTGCTTGCCATGAAGCGTCTGAAAAAAGAGGGAAAACTTGCAGACCAGGAGGAATCCGATGAGATTAACGCATGCTCGATTGTTGTACCGATTGAAGTAGATGGAAAGACAGAGGAGTGGTTAGTCAATTTCAAAAATGAGACCCACAACCATCCGACAGAAATTGAGCCGTTCGGAGGCGCAGCAACCTGTCTTGGAGGTGCCATCCGTGACCCGCTTTCCGGACGTACCTATGTATATCAGGCAATGCGTGTGACCGGTGCGGCTGACCCGACCGTTTCCGTAAAAGAAACCATGAAGGGAAAACTCCCACAGAAAAAACTGGTGCGTGAAGCTGCACACGGCTACAGCTCCTACGGAAACCAGATTGGTCTTGCAACCGGTTATGTAAAAGAGATTTATCATCCGGACTATGTGGCAAAGCGTATGGAAATCGGTGCAGTTTTAGGTGCAGCACCGAGACGCGCAGTACAGCGTTTAAATTCCGACCCGGGCGATATCATTATCCTGCTTGGCGGACGTACCGGACGTGACGGAATCGGCGGTGCAACCGGTTCTTCCAAGGCACACAATACGCAGTCTACAGCAGTCTGCGGTGCAGAGGTACAGAAGGGAAATCCTCCGACAGAGCGCAAAATTCAGCGTCTGTTCCGCAGAGAGGAAGTTGCCCATATCATCAAGAAATGTAACGATTTCGGCGCAGGCGGTGTGTCTGTTGCAATTGGAGAGCTTGCAGACGGACTGCGCGTACAGCTTGACAAGGTTCCGAAGAAATACGCAGGACTTGACGGAACAGAGCTTGCGATTTCCGAGTCACAGGAACGTATGGCAGTTGTAGTTTCTCAGGGGGACGTGGAAAAATTCTTACAGTATGCAAAAGAAGAGAACTTAGAGGCAGTGGAAGTGGCAGTTGTAACCGAGGAGCCAAGACTCGTACTCGAGTGGAGAGGAAAAGAAATCGTAAACATTTCCCGTGCCTTTTTGGATACCAACGGTGCACATCAGGAGACAAAGGTTGCCGTTGATATGCCAAATCCGAAAGAGAATTACCTGCATCAGATTGCACTAAAAAAAGTGGCAGATGCCATAGAAAAAGAGGACGTAAAGGCAGCGTGGTTAGCAGAGCTTGCCGATTTAAATGTCTGCTCCCAGAAGGGACTTGTGGAGATGTTCGACGGTTCCATCGGTGCCGGAAGTATCTTCATGCCTTACGGTGGAAAATATCAGCTCACCGAGACACAGAGCATGGTTGCAAAGATTCCGGTGTTAAAGGGAAAAACAGATGCCGTGACCATGATGTCCTACGGATTTGACCCGTATCTTTCCAGCTGGAGCCCATACCACGGTGCTGTATATGCGGTTGTGGAATCTCTTTCAAGAATCGTGGCAGCAGGTGGCGATTACAGCAAGGTACGCTTTACTTTCCAGGAATATTTCCGCCGCATGAGCGAGGAGCCGAAGCGCTGGAGCCAGCCATTTGCAGCACTTCTTGGCGCCTATAATGCACAGATTGGATTTGGACTTCCGTCCATCGGAGGAAAAGATTCCATGTCTGGTACTTTCAACGACATTGATGTACCACCGACACTTGTCTCATTTGCAGTGGATGTCGCAAAAGAACAGGATGTCATCACACCGGAGTTAAAGGCAGTCGGAGACCAGCTCGTTTTATTTGAGATTGCAAAGGATGAATATGATTTACCGGATTATGAGCAGGTGATGAAGCTTTACGGTGTTCTGCATGAACTGATTGGAAGCGGCGTCATCACAGCAGCATATGCGCTTGACGGAAAAGGTCTTGTCGCAGCATTGAGCAAGATGGCATTTGGAAATAAGCTTGGCGTGACTGTAAACGAAGAACTGACTGCAAAAGAATTATTCTTACCGGGCTTTGGTTCCATCGTCGCAGAGGTTCCGGTGGAGAAGATGCAGGAGTTAAAGGCTGCCATGGAGCGCGCATCTCTTTCCAGAAGCGAGAAGCTTGTCGGCTGGGTAAATGAGGAAAAATCCTTCCTTTACAGAGACGAAAAGATTGGCATGGAAGAGGCACTTGCCGCATGGACCGCGACACTTGAGCCGGTATTCCCGACCCGCGCAACCGAGGAGAAGGACGAGGTAAAGACAGACTTATATCAGGCAAAAGAGATTTATGTCTGCAAAAATAAAGTCGCAAAGCCGACCGTATTCATTCCGGTGTTTCCGGGTACAAACTGTGAATACGACAGCGCAAGGGCATTCGAGCGTGCCGGAGCTGACACAATTGTAAAAGTATTCAAGAACTTAAACGCAGAGGATATCCGTGATTCTGTCGATGAATTTGTAAAAGCAATCGAACAGGCACAGATTATCATGTTCCCGGGTGGATTCTCCGCAGGAGATGAGCCGGAGGGAAGTGCAAAGTTCTTTGCAACAGCATTCCGCAATGCGAAGATGACAGAAGCTGTCAATAAGCTTTTGAATGAGAGAGACGGACTTGCACTTGGAATCTGTAACGGTTTCCAGGCGTTGATTAAGTTAGGATTAGTACCATACGGAGAAATCCGTCCGCAGACCGAGGATTCCCCGACACTGACCTACAACACCATCGGACGTCACATCAGCAAGATGGTTTATACAAAGGTAGTAACAGATAAGTCCCCGTGGCTTGCACAGGCAGAGCTTGGAAAAGTATACTGCAATCCGGCATCTCACGGAGAGGGACGTTTCGTAGCACCGAAGGAATGGCTTGACAAGCTGTTTGCAAACGGTCAGGTTGCGACCCAGTATGTCAACGAGACAGGCGTTCCTACGATGGACGAGGAGTGGAATGTCAATGGTTCCTACTGCTCCATCGAGGGTATTACAAGTCCGGACGGACGTGTACTCGGCAAAATGGCACATTCCGAGCGCCGTGACAGAAATGTTGCAATGAACATTTACGGCGAGCAGGATTTGAAGCTGTTCGAGTCCGGTGTGGCATACTTTAAATAAGGTGTGGAATTGACTTTACCACGTAGATGTGGTATTGTAATAATGTTGTGAAAATGCAAACAAAAGAAAGAGGAGGATTTCAAAGATGGATTCATTCGTAGCATTAGCAGCGGCATCAATGGGAGCATTGATTGTTATTCTGGCAATTTTGGTGGCATTGTATGTATTATCATCAATCGCTATCATGCGTGTACTTAAGATTTTGGGGTATGCAAATGTATGGATGGCATGGATTCCGTTCTTAAACTACTTTGCGCTGGCGAACGTAACAGCAGATGCAGACGGAAAAAACAAAATTTTTGGTGCAGAGCTTCCAAACATCGTATTTAGTTTTTGGTGGGTATTACAGATTATTTTTAACCGTATTCCAAATGTAGGTGGACTTTTAGGAACCATTCTTCAGGTAATCTGCCTTGGAACCTGCTTCATTAACATCTATTCCCGTATCGAGAACAAGGATGAGAAGGATGTACAGGTCATCGGTTATATATCCGGATTAATTCCGATTATTGCAATTGTAAAATTCCTCTGCTATGATAAAAACCTTCGCGTAGGTGGAAATCAGCAGTAAAAAATTCCCGGAAGCCGTGAAAATGGTTTCCGGGTTTTTTACGCACATTTTTACAGCCGGATAAATTCCGGCTTTCTCTGTTTAAATACCGTGAAATAGTCAAAACCTGCATTTTTTAAAATCGCAGGAACCTTTTCAAAATCAAATCCGACATGCTCCGGCTTGTGGGCATCGGCACCGATGGTGATAATCTCGCCGCCAAGCTCACGGTAACGGCACAGAATCTCTTCGGTAGGATTTGGATGACCAAGTCCGTATTTAAAGCCTCCGGTATTGATTTCAATGCCCTTGCCAAGGGAAATGAGCTGTCGTAAAATCTCATCAATCACATCTTTATAATCCGTCCATACATAGTGTTCGTTTGATGTCGGCCCGTAGCGGACCACATAGTCAAGATGACCGTATACATCGAATCCATCGAATGCGGAGATATTTTCCAGAATCGATTCAAAATATTCCAGATAAGCTGCTTTTTCCTCCCGTCCCTCAAAGAAAGCCGGGTAATAAGGGTCAAGACCGTGTACGACATGGGAAGAACCGATGACATAATCAAACGGGTACTGGGAGAGAATATCGGTGTGCAGCGCAGCAAGATGGGGTTGCAGCCCAAGTTCAATTCCAAGGCAGACCGGAAGTTCTTTTACAAACTGCTCCCGCAGCGCTTCCACGGAAGAGGTATAGTTTGGCAGGTCTAAAAGGAAGAGATACGGTTCATTGGGGTAATCAATATCGAGGTGGTCGGTAAAGCAGATGCCGGAAAGCCCACGGGCGATGGAGGCACGAATCATGCTCTCCTGCGGGGCGTCGCTGTCGCCGGAGTACTGGCTGTGCATATGGGTATCCCACAAGGAATGAGTCAAAGTCATGGAAAAGCCGCCTTTCTATAAAGGATGATTTGTGTAACTACCTTATATAATAACACGATTTCATAAAAGAAGAGAAGTATCTGGACTAAAATTTGTTCATTTTATACGAAAAAGGAGGTAGAAATGAAAATATGGTGAAAAATTTAACAAAGTCAAATAAAGTACTTGAACTTTCCAATAAAATTGGGTAAAATAAAGAAAGCTTGGGACGCAAGTTCCACGAATAGTATATTTTATACAATATCTAGGAGGAATTAAAAATGGCAGTAAGAGTAGCAATCAATGGTTTTGGCCGTAT
>ENA-UOJA01002818-UOJA01002818.1-human-gut-metagenome-genome-assembly--contig:-C19-NODE-2818-length-11183-cov-10.840942_pt1 | contig 11183 bp, 8 predicted proteins | sample MGYA00242337_ERZ723884 | MGnify/ENA metagenome assembly ERZ723884
CTACGATGGGGGAGTCAAAGTCCCCTGCCTTACCGCTTGGCGATGGCGCAGTATCATTCTTTTTCTTGGCTTTGAATTATCAGGTAGCCTTATTGGTCACCTTATAATTTCAAATTTAGCAGGAATCATGCGTGCTTTCAAAAGATTACTATGCTATTTTAACTGAACATCTGCATTGTGTCAAGACGATTCGCTCTAAATTCTGTCCAAATGGTCACCTTATCATAAGGCTACCGCATCCAGTGTCACGCTGATGCAGTAGCCTTTTTGTCTTATTCTTCTTCTTTTCGCTCCGTGATATAAGAAATCAAATCGTACACCAGCCGTTTTTCCTGTTCGTTCATGCCGCGCAGCACGATCTGTTCTTGCGATTCAAGCCCTAAAATATCATCCGTGGTCGTGTGAAACAGCTGTGCAAGAGCTATCAAGTATTGTGCAGTCGGTGCAGAAAGCTCCATTTCCCAAGCGTTGACACTGGCGCGAGTAACGCCCAGCTTACGAGCAAGGGCAGCTTGTGAGAGCCCTGCATTCTCCCGAAGACGCTTGATGTTGTCAGAAATCATGTCGTTCACCTTCCTGCATCTACTTTACTATACAGCCTTTGATATTAAATTATCTAAATCTGTATAGTTTTATTTACATCCAGTCAGACAAAGCTTATAATCTTACTATGATCATCTCAATATAAAGAAGGTGACAATTAAGGTTTACTGAGCAACAATACAAAGATTTCAAGGAGGAACGGGTGGAAACTCAGAAGAAAAGCACCGGAAAAGGATGCCTGATTGCAATAGCTATTATTATCTTTTTGGCGCTTGTTGTTCCTACGGATTGGGTACATACCGGGAGTGAGTGTAAAATCTGTCACCACACTTATACAGATGCCAGCGACTATGGTATTACTTGGACCTCTGCAGATGAGTCCGTAGCAATTGTTAATGACAAAGGCGAAGTGGAAGCCAAATCCGAAGGAAAAACCATTATTATTGCAACGGCCGAAAATGGTGTAAGTGCCCAATATTCTGTCGAAGTTACGCCTATGAGTGTATGGCAGCAGCTGACAGCTGACGAAAAATCCTTTGTGAATGATGTGCTTCCCTATATGAACAACTTCAAGAACCCTGAATCTGTAAGATTTACAGATGTTCGCGGGTATGCACATTTAGGAATAGGTGCCAACAGCAGATGGATGTTTACCGTATCTGCACAAAACGGATTTGGCGGAAACACGGTTAGCAGCTATATGCTTTGGGGAAGCGTTTTTATGGAAGTAAACGAGCTGGATGGAACACAATATAGAGCCAGCCTTATTACGCAGGCCGTCCACGAAAAACTTGGATATTAAAAATACAGTCGTCAAATAAAGTTACCTCCTGCCCTGTGAAAACGGGGCAGGATTTTTTCTGAATCCGTGTGCACTTTCCCTTATTCCGGGAGATGAATTTTCCCGGTTTTCCCGGTTTTTTCTTCTATTTTTCCAGGGCAAATTGCTCTCTACGCTTTTTTGAAAAAATTTAAGAAAAAAATGAAGATTTTTTTGTGTTCCTATGGAAAAACGACCCATTTTGTTGCTCTTTTGTTGCGCATCGTATGGTAAAAATAGATTGAATAAACCTCCCTTCCCCGGCTGATCCGTCTGCTTTCGTTGCGGGACGCAGAGGTCTGTTCTGGAACCGCTGGTTCCATGCCCGATTCTGTCAGGAAAGCGAGGAATTTTATGAAAAAGGTTCTGAAAACGCTGCTGGTCAGTCTGCTGGCCGTTGTGCTGCTGTGCAGCGCCGTGCCCGCCGCCTTTGCTGCGGACGCAAAGGAAGCAGAGATCTACACCATCGGTCTGGACGCCATGGGCGGCACCACCTCTGTGGTGGTCGTCACCACCAACCTGAGCGGCAAGCTCTCGGCTCTGCCCGAGCAGCCCACGCTGGAAGGCTACACCTTCGACGGCTGGTACACGGAGCCTGTCGGCGGCACCAAGATCAGCACCTCCACCGTGTTCACCGGTGACACCACCGTGTATGCACACTGGACGGTCAAGAATGCCTCCTCGGCCACGACGCCTGCTGCTCCCACCGAGCCTGTGCAGAGCCCGGAGATCCTGGATCATCTGGGCGGCTTTGTTGTGGCGGGTGTGCTGTTCGGCACGCTGGCCATCGCTTCGCTGCTCTGATCTCACCCACAGCTGATTTTAAAATTTAATTTTAATTTTTAAAAATGGAAAGGGATACTATTATGTCTACTATGAAACTGCCCGCTTCTTACGCTGTCGTTGATGAAGAAGAAATGGTCTACCTGGACGGTGGTGCCAGCGACGCTTACAACAACTTCCTGAATGTTGGTAAGGTGTTCAACTACATCGCCCGCATCTTCTCCGGCGCAAGCTCCATCATCAACAACGTCAACGTGATCTATCAGTCCTTCCTGAGCCTGAACGATCTGCTGAAGGGCTTCGCAAAGGCCTAAGCCTGCTCTTTTCATAAGCATTCTCTGAGAGCTGTCCCCAGCCGGGGGCGGCTCTTTTTTGTTGCCCGCTGCCGTTCGGCTGCCCGTTTTGTGCATATTTTACAAACGGCATGAGCGTTTCCGCTTTTTTCGATAAAAGTATATCTTTTTCGATTAAATGATGTAAAATATATGGATTTTTCCTATACAAATACTTTCTTTTGTGCTATCATATGACTTGATACGACAAGTCTAAATCTGCGAAGGCAGGTCGTAAATTGATATATCAGTTCTTCCGGCAGGCGACCTAAAAATCCATGTATCTATCCGGTGTCGCAAAAACCGATTTTTGCAGTGCAGATGCCGTGCCGAAGAATCACAGGGAGACACATCACTATGCCAGATCGTGAGCTGCGGCACATGAGCCGCACCGAGCTGGTCGAGATCATCTTTGCGCTCAAGCAGAGTGAAGACCAGCTCAAAGCCGAAAACGCGGCGCTGACCGCGCAGCTGGAGGACCGGCAGCTCCACATCCAGAACGCCGGTTCCATCGCGCAGGCGGCACTGGAACTGAATAAAGTCTTCGAGGCGGCACAGGCCGCAGCGGACGAATATCTTGCATCGGTCCGTGCAGCCGCTGCGGCGGACGGCCCGGCTGATGCGCAGCTGACCCTGGCGCAGGCCCGCGAACAGGCCGAGGCCATGAAGCGGCAGACCGAAGAAGCCTGCCGGGCCATGACCGACGAGGCCGAGCGCAAGCGTGCACAGACCGAAGCCGACTGCAAGGCGATGGTCGCCAAGGCCGAGCAGGAGGTCCGGGCGCGCTGGGCCGAGTTTGACCGCCGCGCCAGCGAGGTGCTGGACAACTACCAGAAGATCGACTTTCTGCCGGAGGGTCAGCACACAACATGAAAGAGCACGACATCAAATTCGCGGCCATTCCTTCCACCGAGGAAGTGAAGGCCGAACGGGAGCGGCTGGCCTACCGCTCCCGCTACACCCGGGTGCTGCGCAGCACGATCTACGCGCTGGTGGTGGTGGCAGCCGTTGCGGTGCTGCTGGCCACCCTGTTCCTGCCGGTGCTGCAGGTGTCCGGCGACAGCATGAACCCCACCCTGCAGGACAAGGACGTGATCGTCCTTGTCAAGAGCGGCAGCCTGAAAACCGGCGATCTGTGCGGGTTTTACTGGCAGAACAAGCTCCTGCTCAAGCGGGTCATCGGCCTGCCGGGCGATATCATCTCGCTGGATGAAAACGGCGTGGTCACCGTGAACGGCACGGTGCTGGACGAGCCCTATGTGGACGAGCTGGCCCTGGGCGAATGCGACATCAAGTTCCCCTATCAGGTGCCGGAGAACCGGTACTTCGTTCTGGGCGACCATCGCGCAACGTCCATCGACAGCCGCAGCAGCGTTATTGGCTGCGTAGAAAAGAATCAGATCGTGGGCAAGGTCTTTATAAGGGTATGGCCCTTGTCCAGTTTCTCATTGATCCATTAAATTAGGAGGGCTTTGGGGCAATGAAAGACATTGTGGGAGATTATCGGGAAAGGTTCCGTCTGCAGCGGAAAGCACTGCGGCGCTACACGGCGCTGCTGCTTGCGCTGGCCATGATCACGACGCTGTTCGTGAACTGGCAGCTGCACAGCGATGGCATTGCGGCCACCGCGCAGTACCAGTGCAACCAGGAGGAGCACACGCACACGGCGGACTGCTACACCAAAGTGCTGGTCTGCGGTTATGAGGAAGGCCAGCCCGAGGACTGGAACGCCACCTTCGATGACAGCGCTTCGCTTGACGAGAGCTTTGGCGTGGACGCAGAAGACGACGGCATTGCGCTGTTTTCTGCCGAACCGGAGTACATCTATGTGCCGCATGAGCACACCGACGACTGCTATCAGGAAGTGAAGACTCTGACCTGTCTCGAGGAGGAGCACGTCCATGGCGACGACTGCTTTGACCCCGAGGACGGCAGCCTGATCTGCGAACAGTTTGAGCACGTCCACGACGACAGCTGCTACACCACCGATTATGAACTGGTGTGCGGCCTGGAAGACGGCGAGCTGGTGGAGGAGCTGAACCCGGCCTACACGGCTGTGGCGGCGTTTGAGGCGCCGGTGGCCGCGAAGCCCGTAGTCGTGAGCCCGGTGATCGAGGCACCCATCCACTACCACACCGACGACTGCTATGAAGAAGTGCTGACCTGCGGCCTGGAGGAGCATCACCACACCGTGAACTGTCTGGCCGACCCGCTGGCCGATGTGGAAGACGAATCCGAATGGCTGGCCAAGACCAGCACCTCCCTCAGCGGCGACTGGTCCGCAGACCTGTTGACCGTGGCGCAGAGCCAGCTGGGCTACACCCAGAGCGAAAAGAACTTTGAAGTGGATGCCGATGACGGCGTGACCGTCCGCCACTACACCCGCTACGGCGAGTGGTACGGCAACCCCTACGGCGAATGGGACGTGATGTTCCTTTCTTACTGCCTGAACTACGCGGGCATCCCGCAGTCTGCCATCCCGCAGCGCGCCGGTGTGCTGGCCCTGCGCAGCGACCTGCGCGGTGCCGGCTACCTGATGGACCCCCAGAGTATCCCCGCCGCGCAGCAGGACGCCATTGCCCTGTGCGATGAGGGACTGCCGGAGGAGGAGAGCTTTGCCGATGCGGACGCCGATGACCTTGGCTTTGCGGACAGTGCATCGTCCTTCTGCAGCATCCAGCCCGGCGATATCGTGTTCTACAACACCATGGTCACCGAGACCGTGGCCGTGGACGACACTCCGGCTGTGGTCGAGGACGATTCCCCGGATGCAGACATTGCCCTGCTGTCGCTGGACCCGCTCGAGACGGAACCGCAGACCGAGCAGCGCACAGTCACCTATGAGACGGTGGGCATCGTGTCCGATGTGGATGAGGACGCCGGTACGCTGTCGGTCATCTCCGGCAATGTGGACGGCAATGTGGCTGAGGTCCCCCTGAACGCTTCGGACGTGACCGCGCTGGTGTCTGTTGCAAGTGCACAGGCTGTGGCGGGGGATGGCACAGATACGCTGGAACCCCCCTATGTCGCTTACTTTGATGAATTTCCCGATGGCAATGGTGCCGGCATTACCAGGATCGACATTGTAATTGATAATTCGCCCGTTAACAGCAACATGGAGATCACCTCCGGCACAACTGTATCTCTCACTTTCCATTACTCTGTAGATGGCAGTGTTCTGGAAGAAGGCGAATATGTGCTGAACTATAAGCTCCCAAACGGCATTGCCCCGCCAGAAGAACTCACGCGTGATATCACCTATAACGGACATGTTATCGGCACGCAGGTCATCCGCACCGATGGCACCACCACCCTGACCTTCAATGATGACTGCGGCAATTACATTAACCTTAATGATCCGTTTGTTGGCAAATTCACGCTGAACTGGAAGTCCGTGACCAAAGAGGGTGAGTCCCAAACCGACATCATCATCCCCGGCAGCCCAGATACCATCATTACCGTGAAAGACCCTACGGGTTTGAAGGTCAAAAAGGAAGGTAAGATAGACACCACCGGTAAAAAGCTTGTCCATTACACCGTTACCATTTCTTCGACCGGATGGAAGAAGCCAATCGACATCAAGGATACGCTCAGCGGCACCGGCGTAAACGGCATCTATGTAAAAGATACCTTTACCCTGAAAAAGATAGACGCCAACAAGAACGAGTCCACTCTGTCTGACACGCCCACTATCACTGCCACCGGCTTTTCTTATACCAGTCTGCCTGCGCTCGTCAAAGAGGAAACGTATGTGCTGACCTATGATGTGGCCTATGATATCATTTCGGCGCAGGGTGATGCGCAACTGGACAACCGCGTTCAGGTCGATGAAGACCACAGAGACGATGCGTCGGTGGAATTTAAAGAGCGCATCAAAAAGAGCGGCACTTACGACCCGGATACCGGCCTGATCACATGGACCGTTACCGTGCAGAACCCCTACGGCGAAGATCTGGACGGTTGGACCGTCACGGACACCCATACGAATGATGCAACGATCACGGGCAATATCACGGTAACCAATAAGGAGAAAACGAGTGAGACATTCGCCCCCAATACGGGCGATGGTTTCACCTATACCTTTAAAAGCAGTTCCGCGGTAGGCAGTACGTCCAAGCAGTACCAGTTTGTCTACACCACGAATGCGCTGACAGACGGCGTGACCAACACAGCTACCCTTTCCAAAGGCGACGAAAGCTACACTGCCAAGGATACCGAGAAGCCCACCGCCCCCAAGTGGAACGCAAAAAAATCCACAAATGCGGATGATCTGACCCCGACCGAGACGGAGGGTATTTACAGCGCCGCATGGAAGATCACAAGCCCTGTAGGCACAGGTAAGAAAGATTTTACCGACACCACGAGCTCCGGTATTGAACACTACACCTATGCGGCTGATCTGCTGGATATGATCAAGAACAATCTGAAGTTCTACCTTTCCGGCAGCGATGAAACACTCGGTTATGATGATTTTATCGCTGCTGGCGGCGCAATCACGCTGACATGCTATTCCGGCAACGCTGCAAAAGGTACCACCGTACCGAACACTAACAATGACACCAAAGTCCTCAGCTTCAAACTCAGTATCGATCCTTCCAAATATACGGGCGGCAGCCTTAAAAACATGGAGCTGTGCTACAACACTCTGGTAGACCTGAGCAATGTTGCCGAAGGCTCCACGGTAAAGATCGCCAACAAGTGCGGCAGCGATGCTTCTTACTCCTACACCAAGCCCCGGCAGTCTGCTGCGCTGGAAAAGGGCGTCAGAAAGGGCACGAACGATAAAATCACGTCGCCAAGCTGGCACAAGTATGAAAAAACGCAGACGGTCGATAAATATGATCCCGCCAGCGAACAGCAGTTCTCTTACCAGTTGATGCTGGATGTCTCCAGCTGGAACAGCTTCAAGGATCACGACACTGTCACCATCACCGACACTCTGCCGGATGGTCTGACTTATTACAAGGACAGCAAATCTCCTCTGTTTGGTTTTCGGATGACAGACAACAGCGGCAAGACGGTTGGGAGCATATCTTCTAAGATTACCACAAGCGTGACGCAGGAAGGCCAGACCCTCACCTTTACCCTGAGCGGCCTGAGCAGCATTTCGGACGCAGATGCCGCCCAAATCCGAGCGCTCGTGATCCGCTATACGGTCAAGGTCAACGATTCTGAATGGACCACCAACCCCCGGCTGGAAAGCAAATCCTACACCAACACCGCTTCCTGCGACGCATTGAACTTGAACGCCGAGGCATTTGTCACCCTGAACCGCAACGTCAAGGTTCTGACCAAGAAGGGCGAGCAGGTAGGCAAAACTGGCAACGTGCACTACACCGTTGTCATCAACCCCACCGCCCGTCAGCTGGGCGACGGCGGTATGGTGACCGTGACCGATACGTTGGGGGTGTGTACAAAGAACGTTTCTGCCGAGCTGGACTACAGCTCCATCCAGCTGTACGATTACCCCAAGACGAACATCTCTGAACCTCTGCCGACAACGCAATACAATGTGTCGGAAATGTCTTTGACAGGCACCGCAGAAAAAGAGCCTTATAAAACTTATACATTCACGGTAGATGTCCCGAATGCACGCGCATTCGTGCTGGAATATACCATCAACACCGACGCCTCAACGGATGTCAAACTAAAAAACACCGTATCGATCAGCGGGCAGAAGGATACCGGCTCCGACACGACTGACATTGGCACCATTGATGGCGATTCCACCGTTGATCAGGGTAGGCTGCTCATCCACAAGGTGGATAAGCTGAACCCCGGCACTGCATTGAACGGCGCTGTCTTTAAGCTGGAACGTTTCGACAGTGAAAAGGGCAGTTGGGAAGTTCTGAATTCCACAGCGCTTACCACCCAAAAGGTAGACGGCACGGACGGTGTCATCGTGATTCCCTTTGGCAACCGCGGTGATCTTTCCGTCCCGGATAAGAATTTGTTCCGTTTGACCGAGGAAACCGCCCCAACAGGCTACAAAAAGTCGGACGAGGTGTTCTACTTTATCTGGATGAGCACCCAGAGTGACACTACCATTACCCCGGAAGCAGCCTATCAGGCTGCTGTGGGCGACAAAACAACGGATTCCAACGGCAACGCGCTGCCCAAACAGCCTGACGTCACCTTTTATGGCAACCAGAAAGAGTACAGCCTGTATGTGCCCAACGAGCGTACCTACCTGACCATCCAGAAGTTCTGGGTGGACGAAGATGGCCGTGCACTGAACGGTAATGATGTCAACGCAGAATCTATCACCGTCAATCTTTACTCCTACAAGAAAGGCAGTGATAAGGCGACTGCATCTGTAGAGACCATCACACTTGAAAAAGCCCACAAATGGGTTTACACCGTGACCGACGGCATTGATACTGACCATATCTATTACATTGAGGAAGCCGACTCGGGCAATCTGTATGAGGTTTCTTACAATACTACTGTTGGCGTCACAGGCGGCGGCCTGCTGACTGTGACCAACAAGCTGACCCCCGCCGGGGGCTACGAACTCCCCTCTACCGGCGGAGCCGGTACCACTTTGTATACAGCAGTGGGCGGCACCATGGTGCTTGCCGCACTGGTGTGTGGTCTCTGTCAAAAGCGCAGACGCGAGAGGAGGGCAGATTAAAACAAGCTGCACCCTCCATTGCGGCCGCAAAACTCTCTGCGCCGCAGACAGGACCGTTTTTACAACGAGGAATCATAAAAAATAGAAAGGAGACTTTCCCCCACTATGAAAAAGACCATTCAAAAACTCATGGCCGCACTGCTGGCAGTTGCCATGGTGTGCGCCATGGCGATCCCGGCGTTTGCGACTGATGGTGATGCTACCGCTGCTGCTGCCACTGGCACTGGTAGCATTACCATTGAGAACGCCGTTACGAACCAGACTTATAAAATTTACCGTATTCTGAATCTGGAGTACCACGCAGATACCAACTCTTACCGTTATACGGCGAATGGAGCTTGGGAAGACTTCATTCTCAGAGAAAACAATAACTTTAAGTTAGACAAAGAAACCGGTGCTGTTACCTGGATCAATACCAATCCTGAGAATAATGGCACTGCTATTCAGCAAATTGCAAACAGTGCCGGTAAATATGCTGAATATACTCCCAATAATGTCCAGGAAGATGGCTCTGCCAAGGCTAACGGCATTACTCTTACATTTAGCAATCTGCCCCTCGGCTGGTATCTGGTGGTTTCCGACCTGGTCGACCTGGACAAGGGTGCTCTCTGCTCCATTGATACCACCGACCCGACCGTAGAAATCAGAGAGAAGAACAGCAATTCCACCCTTGATAAGAGTATTCTTGAGGGTGACCAGCTCTTAAGTGTTAACAATGCTGGCATTGGCGATGTGGTAAACTTCCAGCTCGACATTGTTGTGAAAGATGGTCAGCCCAAAGGTTATGTTGTACATGATAAAATGAGCGAAGGTCTGACCTTTAACAGCAATAGTGTTTCGGTTTTCCTTCTCCGTCATTCTGACGATGAAGCTTCTGGTTATTTAAAAACTGGCTACACGTTGGTTACAAATCCTGGCGATGGTTGCACCTTTGAAGTAAAGTTTGATGATGGCACGCTGGAGCCCAATGATGCGGTCACCATTAGTTACACTGCAACTGTCAACAATAAGGCAGTAATTGCTGGTTCTGGCAATACCAATGAAGCTTACCTCCAGTATAATAATAACAAAACCACTGTTAAACACACCACCACCACCTACGTCTGGGGGATGGGCGTGCGCAAGTTTGCAAACCTCGGCACTGACAAAGAGGATACCCCGCTGGCAGAGGCTGAGTTCCAGCTGTACAAGATGGACGGCGAAACCAAGAAATACGCAAAGTTCGCCGAAACCGGCACTAACACCAGCATTTACAAGCTGACCGGCTGGACTAACAACGCAACTGAAGCCATCAAGGTCAAGACCCCCGCTAATGGTAACATCACATTTGAGGGTCTGGACGCTGGCACCTACTATCTGGAGGAGACCAAGGCACCTGTGGGCTACAACAAGCTGACCGCTCCTATTACCGTTGTGATCAGCAGCCACCTGCCTGATGCTGCAGATGGCACTGCTTCTTACACTGTTACGGCTGATGGCGCTGAGACTTCCAGCTACACTGTTCGCGTTGAGAACAAGGCCGGTACTGAGCTGCCCAGCACCGGCGGCATCGGCACCACCATTTTCTACGTTGTCGGCGGCGGCCTGATGGTGGCAGCCATCGTCCTGCTGGTCACCAAGAAGCGCATGGAGAACAAGTAATTTCTCCTTTATCCCCCACAGCACCGGAGCGCGGGGCCCAAAAGGCCTCCGGCTCCTATCCTTATAACATTAGGGAGTAGCCCATGAAAAAGAACAAAAGCACAATCATCCTGATCCTCGTCTTTTTCGTGGGTCTATCCGTGATGTTATACCCCACCCTCAGCGACTACGTCAACCAGCGGCACCAGTCCCGCGCGGTGGCCACCTACGCCGCCGATGTGGACAAGCTGACCAACGCGGATTACAGCGCCTATTTTGACGCCGCAGACGCCTTCAACGCCCAGGTCGCCGCCGACCCGGACGCCCTGTACCACCCGGACCGCTTCCCCAGCTACGAAAGCACGCTGGACGTGACCGGCACCGGCATCATGGGCTACATCACCATTGAAAAGATCGGCGTGGAGCTGCCCATCTACCACGGCACCAGCGA
>ENA-UOJA01002819-UOJA01002819.1-human-gut-metagenome-genome-assembly--contig:-C19-NODE-2819-length-11177-cov-11.577864_pt1 | contig 11177 bp, 8 predicted proteins | sample MGYA00242337_ERZ723884 | MGnify/ENA metagenome assembly ERZ723884
GCAAAAAATCTTGCCGGCAGTTCCACAAGTCCAGTATAATAAAAGAAAGGAAGAAAGCATGGATAATACACCATACGATGACGTATTCCGTACACTTTTAACCGACTGTACGGAATTGGTAATTCCGGTTGTAAATGAAATTTTTATACAAAGTATACCGGAAAAGAAAAAATCTGTCTGCTTCAAAATGAGCATTTTATGCAGATGCCGGACGGCAGTAAACAGGAGAGAATTACGGATTCCAGTTTTGAAATTACCGGCGAACAGACTGAAAAAACTGCCGGTGGGCAATCTGTAAATACGCTGCGGAAACGTTATCATATTGAATGTCAGAGTACAGAAGACGGCAGTATGATTGTGAGAATGTTTGAATATGATACACAGCTTGCCTTGGAAAACAGAGAACTTACGCCGCATATGCTGACAGTCCGATTTCCGGATTCTGCCATTGTGTCGCTCAGACATACAAAGAATACCCCGGAAGCAATGACAGTCAGAGTAGTGACACCGGGAGGTAAAGTATTTTATACAGTTCCGGTTTTAAAAGTCAAGAGGTATACAATTAATGAATTATTTGAGAAAAAGTTGCGAAAGGAGTGTGTCAGCCAATGGGTGGAAAAGTATTAAACTATGAAGCAAAAGATATTTTAAACCGCGGACGGGCAGAAGGAACAGAACAGACAAAGATTCAGATTGCAGGCAAGCTGCTTGCATTAGGCAATGACGTGAAATACGTGGCAGATTTAGCCGAACTGCCGGAAGAAGTTGTCAGGGAGTTGGCACAGAACATAGCATCACAAGAAAAATAAATTCACAATGATGCTATGCCGTTCTAAAACAAATCCAGCATATTATCCAGATACACAGCCTCCCGCACATGAATCTGATATTCGGGTTTTGTCATATAATATAGAAGAAATTCTAAAATCAGTGCGCTTCCCAGACCTCTGCCTTCAATTTTAAAGTTGGAAAATCCCATTGGCAGATAAATATTTTGAATATCATCAATCCCGATAAAACCGGGATTTGTCATGGCTTTGGAAAAACGGTAGCCTGTCTTTGCATCCGGTGCATTACAGCGGTGGTCAGGACAGTCTTTGCCGAGATTGTTAAGGCTTACGGCTTCATAACAGCGTTTTCTGTCCATACAGCCAAAGAAACAGCATTCGTTGCACAAAAATTCCACCTTGTTTTTTTGCAAATCCGGCAAAGTATTGAGCCTGTCAAATGCCTTGTTCAATCGGAAGTCCGGTACAACATACAGAAAATCATCATTTTTTACTTCATTTAAAAAGTCCGCAAAATCTGTCAGAACCTTGGTTGTCGATGACACAAAATACAGGTCTGGATAGTGTGATTTTAAGTAGTCCAGTAATAAATCCGAGTGAATAATCACACCGTTTTGTACACGGTCATTTTCCGAGAGCAGGGCACACAGCGCATTGCATTTTTTATCAGCAAGGTGTACGGGTTCTAACTGCGAGTTGCTAAAGGTAAGCCGTGCGGAAATGTCGTATTCCCGCATGAGTGCAAAAACTTCCCGTGGATCCCGGTTTCCCGATTCAACACGTCCGCCGCCCCAGATACAGTCGACCGGTGCACCGTAGACAGAAGCAATGTCACACCAGTCGTAAAAATATTCCCGGTGGCTGTAAAACAGCGGCAGGAAAACGCTGTATAAATCGTAAAATTCAAACAGGCCGGGAAGGTGGTAATATGCGGTTTTTGTGGTTGAGTGTTTCATAAATGCCTACAAAATCGCGTAAATAACAGCCAGTCCGATGACAATCTGGATAATCGCAAAACGAAAGACAACCTGAGCGTCAGACCATTCTTTGTTCTTGCGCATATGGTCATGAATCGGTGTGCGGATATTTTTCATCAGATTAATATGAAGGAAACGCATAAACGAAACCTTAATCAGTCCGAGACCGCCGTCTAAAATCAGCATAATCGCCACCGGAATGTATAAAAGCGGGTGGTGCAGCTTTAAGAATACAAATGCAATAAAAATACCGATTGCACGGGAACCGGCATCGCCCATTAACAATTTACTCGGTGAAGCGTTAAACCACAGATAGCCTAAAATACATACAATCATTAAAAGCACTGCATGACGGAAATACGGTTCAATGTCAAATACACGGAACAGCATGTAAGCAGTGGAAAGCGTTACGGCAGAAAGTGTGCCGCACAGTCCGTCCACGCCGTCAGAGCAGTTGGTCACATTAATACTTACCCAGATTAAAACGACAATTAAAAATCCGTAAATCAGCGGATGCAGTGTTACGGTTTTTGAAAAGAATGCCAGTTCAAAGGTATTCGGGTTGTAATGCAGATAAGTAAATGCAGCCATTAAGGCAATGACAAAATCAATCAGTCCTTTTTTTAATTCGCCCCATGGAGAAGAAGAACTGTCATCTAAGTAGCCGCTTAACATTGCCGCAAGCGTTAAAATCAGATAAATGATAATTTCCGCATCCAGTTTGATAAATAACACGCAGGAAAGTGTGAAAGTCAGTATAAAGATAATTCCGGCACCACGCGGCTTGCCAACGGATTTGGAACCGTTGATGGCATAGGCACGTCCGGCATCGCGCGGAAGGATATTCTTGCCTAAAGCAATGGCTGCGCAGGTCAAAATAAATGCAAACAGCACACTGATAAAAGTAACTTCTTTTATCAAATCAGAACTGATTAAATTGTAAATCATTGTAATACGTACTCCTTTTTTGTATACATCATTATATATGTTTTTCCCAAAGTATAGCACACTTAGTTTTAGTTTTGTACAAAAAAGCAAAAAAAATATAAATAGTATTTATCTGTAGAGTATGGTACAATTAATAATCATAAACGTGCAGACAGTAGAATAAAATTTGTAAAGGCGGAGGCGGAATATTTATGGCTAAAAAAGACTCAACAGATGTATTTATGACAGAACTGGATGCGTATCTTTTTGGGGAAGGTACGCATTATGAGATTTACAACAAGATGGGCGCACATAAGGCAGTAAAGGACGGACAGGAAGGGGTCTATTTTGCGGTGTGGGCGCCTCATGCAAAGGATATTTTTGTAGTCGGTGATTTTAATGACTGGAAAGCCTACGGATACGATATGAAACCGGTATCAGACGGCGGCATTTATGAATTGTTCATACCGGGTGCAAAGGTTGGTCAGATGTACAAGTTCTTAATTGTGACACCGCAGGGAGAAGCAATTTATAAAGCAGACCCGTATGCCAATGAAGCCCAGCTTCGCCCGGACAATGCATCTATTATTACGGATTTGACAGGTTTTCACTGGACCGATAAAAGCTGGGTTGAAAAGAAGAAAAAGGAAAATCATTTAGAAAGTCCGATGGCAATTTACGAATGTCATCTCGGCTCATGGAAAAAGAAAGAGGACGGCACCGAAGACGGTTTTATGAATTACCGTGAGATTGCGCCGGAGCTGGCAGACTATGTAAAGGATATGGGCTATACGCACGTGGAACTGATGGGTATTGCAGAATATCCGTTTGACGGTTCATGGGGCTATCAGGTAACAGGTTATTATGCGCCAACCAAACGCTACGGAACGCCAAAGGATTTTATGTATTTTGTGGATTACATGCACTCGAAGGGAATCGGGGTTATTTTAGACTGGGTACCGGCACATTTTCCAAAAGATGCATTCGGACTGGCGGAATTTGACGGACAGTGCCTGTATGAATATGCGGATTCCAGAAAGGGTGAGCATCCGGACTGGGGAACGAAAGTTTTTGATTACAGTAAAAATGAAGTATCCAATTTCCTGATTGCAAACGGCATGTACTGGGTGGATAAGTTCCACGTAGACGGTCTGAGGGTCGATGCGGTGGCATCCATGCTGTATCTGGATTACGGAAGGACAGAAGGTAACTGGATTCCGAATAAATACGGCGGCAACGGCAATCTTGAAGCGATGAGCTTTTTAAAGCATTTTAACAGTATGATGCGCAAGCGTTTTCCGCAGGCAGTTACGATTGCCGAGGAATCAACGGCATGGCCGATGGTCAGCGGTGACCCGGACAACGGAGAATGCCTTGGATTTACATTTAAGTGGAACATGGGCTGGATGCACGATTTCCTTGAATATATGAAGCTTGACCCGTATTTTAGAAAGTTTAACCACAGCAAGATGACGTTTAGTTTAATGTATGCATACAGTGAACATTTTGTGCTGGTGCTTTCGCATGATGAGGTTGTTCATCTGAAATGTTCAATGCTTGGTAAAATGCCGGGCGACCGGGAAAGCAAGTTTGCCAACTTAAAGCTTGCATATGCCTATATGTGCGGACATCCGGGCAAGAAGCTGTTATTTATGGGGCAGGAATTTGCCCAGTGGAACGAGTGGAGCGAAGAACGTGCATTAGACTGGTATCTGTTAGATGATCCGTCCCACAAGGAAATGCAGCAGTTTACGAAAAAGTGCATGAAGCTCTACAGCAGTTATCCGTGCCTGTATGCGACGGATTATAAGCCGGAAGGTTTTGCATGGATTAATGCCAATGATGTGGACAACAGTGTGTATTCGTTTATCCGCATCAGTCCGGATGGCAAAAAAAACCTGTTGTTTGTACTAAACTTTACGCCGGTGGCAAGAAAACAGTTCCGTGTCGGTGTTCCGGCAGACTGCAAGTACCGTCTGGTGCTGGGCAGCCACGAAAAGATACAGGCAAAGCAGCTGACTGTGGATAAAGGGGACTGCGACGGATATTCCCATTCCGTACTGGTTGATCTGCCGGAATATGGAATTGCGGTTTATGAATTTACGGCAAAGCAGCTTGAGAATAAAACACGGATCTAATAGGATATCAGGGTCAAAAGGAGCATACACATGAAAAAAATCGGATTTATCGGTGTCGGCATTATGGGAAAATCTATGGTCAGAAACCTTATGAAAGCAGGATTTGAAGTGTCCATTTATGCGCGAACCAAGGCAAAGGTTGAAGATGTATTGCAGGAGGGTGCGTTGTGGTGTAATTCTATCGGAAGCTGTGCGGCAGGAAAAGATGCCGTGATTACGATTGTCGGTTTTCCGAAGGATGTGGAAGAAGTATATTTTGCGGAAGGAAATATACTTGACAGTGCCGCCGCCGGTACATACCTTATTGATATGACGACCACCAGTCCACAGCTTGCAATAAGAATTTATGAAAAAGCAAAGAAAAACGGACAGCACGCGCTGGATGCGCCGGTTACGGGTGGAGATACAGGTGCAAAAAACGGAACACTCTCGATTTTAGCAGGCGGTGAGGAGCAGGATTTTCATGCCTGTATGCCGCTTTTTGAAGCCATGGGGAAAACGATTGTATACGAAGGCAGCGCAGGCAGCGGACAGCACACAAAAATGGCAAATCAGATTATGATTGCGGGTGCATTGTCCGGCGTGTGCGAAGCATTTGCTTATGCGCAGAAGGCAGGACTTGATATGGATAAGCTGTACGCTTCCGTAAAGGACGGTGCGGCGGCGAGCTTTCAGCTTAGTTCCCTTGGCGCAAAGATTTTAAAGGACGATTACGCACCGGGATTTTTCTTGAAGCATTTTATCAAGGACATGAAGATTGCCGCGCAGGAAGCCAAAGACCGTGATGTCAATCTGGAAGTTTTAAATACGGTGCTTGAAATGTATGAAACGCTGGAAGACAAAGGCATGGGTGATTTAGGCACACAGGGACTGATGAAGTATTATGAGGAATCCTAAATCGGACTAAATGAAATGTAAAAATGTGACGAAATACTATCTATAAGACGGTGTGTCTATAGATAGTATTTTTTTGAGGTGAAAAGAATGGATTTAACAATTGCAGCATCAGAGCTGACAAAAGGCACCGACAAAAGTCAGGGTGCATCAATTAATATAAAAAACAATACACAGACAGAGGGAAGCACAAAGGCAGCAGACTTTGCCAATGTGCTGATATCCGGTATGCAGGTGAATCAGAAGGAATTAGACCAGAACACATATCATTCTTTATTAAAGGAAACCGATGATGTCAAAGAACAGCTTATGCAGAGCGCGACCAATGCCAAAGCCAATTTAAAGGCACTGTTCCAGCGCCTTTCCGGTGCAGATGCCGTAAAGATTGACGAGGACGGATTTAACCTGAATGATTTGTCACAGGAAGAAATGGTCGGTATCGTGGACCGCATTAAGATTGAACTGGCATCACACGGCAAGAAAGTTTATTTTGCGGGAGAGGGATTAAGCACTGATGAGATTGAACAGGTTGTCGGCAGTACGGGCATGGCAGAGGAAATCTCCAATCAGATGAGCGCAGGCAATCTTCCGGCAACACAGGAAAATGTGGAAGAACTTGCAGGCGCGGTGGATAAGGTTTCACAGATTTCCGATTTAAGTGGAGAAGCGAAAAATTATCTGGTGAAAACCCGGCTTGCACCGACAATTGATAATGTATACAAGGCAGAGTATATGCAGTCACAGGGCAGTCAGGGACAGCAGAACGCAAAGGTGACGGTAACGGAAGATGAATGGCAGCAGTTAATGCCGCAGGCGGCGGCGGTTATCGGACGCGCCGGTCTTGAAGCCAATGGGGCAACACTGTCAACCGCACGGAATCTGCTGGAAAATGACATTCCAATCACCAAAGAAAATATTTTATATAAAGTACAGTTAGACAGCTTAAATATTTCGGATTTACAGTCCGGGGACGGCTTAAAACAGCTGATTGGCAGTATTGTAAACGGTATGGCACAGGGAGAGAATGCATCGGATACGCTGTTAATTAACAGTACGGGAACGTATCAGACGGTTGCCGATGCAATCAGTACCGTATATAATGCGGACATCCGCCATGTGGCCTATGTAACGGAAAATGATGAAACATTTAATATTGAAAATTTAAGAAATGCAATGAACAGTGTCGATGCGGCTTCTTACCGTTTTCAGTTTGAGATTGGAAGCAAAGAAAGCACCATGGATTTTGTGCAGGAGAATGTACAGGATTATCAAAATGAGCAGGTTTATGACCGCTACGAGCAGTTACAGCAGATTCGTATTTTAATGACTGCCGATGCCGGACTGTTTCTTGCAAAACAGGGGGTCAATTTAAATGCCGAGCCGATTGCAAGTCTTATTGAACAGCTTGATGCGTATCATCAGGCGGTGGCACTCTACGCTGAGGATTCACAGGCACAGCAGAATACGGCAGGTGGTATGGCACAGCAGACAGCCGGAACGGCAGGCGCAGCACAGAACAGCCTTGAAGGTCAGACACAGGCCGCAGTGGCAGGACTTTCCGGAACAGACAGCACAATGAATATGATTGTATCGTCTTACCAGACGGTAATGCAGGTCAAGCGCGCGCTGCATGATATTAAATATGCACCGGATGTATCGATGGGAGCGGTTGTCAAAGAAAAAGCCGAAAATGAAGTGATGACGATTGCCGACTTTGCGCAGAAGGGAAGTGCGTTCAGACAGCAGTTTGAGCAGGCGGGACAGGAATACAGGGCAGTCGGAACAGAAGTGCGTAAGGACCTTGGCGATTCGCTCAAAAAAGCCGTAGATGCCAGCACGGAAGACATTTTAAAGGAACTGAATCTTGAAAATACACAGGCAAACCGTGATGCAGTACGTATTTTTGCGGAAAATCAGATGGAGATTACAAAAGAAGGTGTTGAAAATATCAAGGAAATCCACAGCACCCTTCAAAATCTGATTCGGAATATGAAACCGGAAACGGCACTTGCGATGATCCGTGAAAATATCAATCCGATGACAGAAGACATTCATACGGTCAATGCATACCTGACGGAAATGAATGCACAGCAGGATAACGATAAAGAGGAAAAATACAGCCGCTTTTTATATAAGTTAGATCAGACTGACGGAATTAGTGAGCAGGAGAGAAACCAGTTTATCGGCATTTACAAGATGATGAACATTTTTACAAAGGATGCCGGAGCGGCAATCGGAACACTGGTCAAGCAGAATGAAGAAATCACCATGGAAAATCTGTGCAAGGCATATAACAGCAGACGTGCCGCAGGCATGGATTATACGATAGATGATGAGGCAGCAATTCCACAGATTCAGGAAAAGGTGAATTATTTCGGTAATTTATTTGAAACAACAGGGGAGCATGTGACACCGCTGTCGTTAAAGACAGTACAGCAGGAACAGCCGATTGACGAACATTCGGTTGAAGCCTTCTGCGAGGATATTGAGGCAGCTTATGATGAAGATGCAGAAGCGGCTTATTATGATGAATACTTAAATACACTGCGTAGTTCATCTGCCATGGAAGAGGCGGTTATCAAAGAACTGACAGACAATGAACAGCCGGTAACGGTCAATCAGGTGCTTGCAATGGAACACATTATGCAGTCAGGCTATTATAACAGTGTATTTGGTGAAGATAAAAAAGACACTGCAAAAGCAGAGACATTTTTAGAAAAGTCAGGTGACAGACAGGCACTCGAAGCAGCATATGATGATCTGGAAGAGGATGCCGCAAAAGACCTTGAAACGGCAGTTGCCGCAGATGACAACCAGGATTACGAAACAATCCGCGATTTGAGAATGCGTTACAGGGAAATCGGGTTAATCCGCAATTTAAGCCAAAGACATGATTACCGGATTCCAATGGTGACAGAGGAAGGTGTCGGCATGATTCACCTGACACTGGTACAGGATGCCAAAGAAAAGGGAAGAATTTCAGTTCACTTAAATACGCAGGAGCTTGGAACCGTTTCCGTAGAAGCAAAGGTTGGCAGTGACAGCGCCGAATTATACGGCATTTCCGATACGAGCGCCGATAAGCTTTCTGAAAAACTGGAGCAGGCGGCAGAAGAACTAAAGGAAAACAACGGATTCAAAGAGGTGGAAGTCCACTGTCAGGATATCCGTACCGTACGCCGTGTAATGTATGATAAAGCGGCAGAAAGCGTGGCATCCGATAAACTGTACAAGGCGGCAAAGACGATAGTATATGCTTTGGCGGGAAAGACAGAAAACGCATAAGCGTAAACCGGCAAATGTGAAATTTTATGGAACAGGCTTATGGTTTCTTAGAAATAAACCGATATAATCAACAGATGTTTTATTCAGACAACAGAAAGGACGTATAGACAATGAGAATAGCTACAAATGTTTCTGCGATTGTTTCCAACAATGCTTTGCAGAAGTCACAGGACAGATTAACAAAGTCGATTGCAAGACTTTCATCAGGATATAAAATTAACAGTTCATCAGATGATGCCGCAGGATATGCAATTTCCGAAAAAATGAGATTACAGCTGCGTGGTTTAAATCAGGCGGATAACAATGCGGCAGACGGTGTATCCGTACTGCATACGGCAGAAGGTGCGATGGAAGAAATCCAGAGCATGCTTGCCAGAATGAAGGAGCTGTCTGTACAGGCAGCCAACGGAACAAACTCCGTTGATGAACGCAGTGCGATCCAGAGCGAAATTGACAGCTTAAATTCAGAAATCGACAGAATTTCAAGCAACACAGAATTTAATTCACAGACTTTAATCAGTGGTAATCTTTCAAGACGTGTTTACTCTAATTATGAAGGTGTCAATCAGATTGAAGTATCGGATAATTTTGTGGCCGGAAATTATGGCATTACCATTACACAGGATGCAAGACAGGCAATTGTGGTTGGTAACGGTGCGGTTACCATGAGTGATACTGCAACGGTTACAAAGGAGCAGGCAGGAACAATCAGCATGAACGGCTATGGGATTGAAATTTCCGAGGGTGATACACTCGCAGGCATTATGGGTAAGCTGGTTGACGGTGCGGATAAGATTGGCGGACGTGTTTTTGCAATTACGGCAGGTGCCACAAACGATACAAAGGTAAACGGCACAGATTATGCAGGCTATGAACCGCAGACAAGCTATGCCGGTAATAATATTGTATTTATGACAAAAGAAAGCGGCAGTTCAAAAACCATGAATATCACATGCAGTAATGCAGAGTTAGCAAATATGCTTGGAATTGCCACAGCAGCAACAAATGGTGGCATGTATGCAGAAGGCAGTGACGTACAGGCCGAATTTACTCTGGACAATGACGGCAAGCGTGTGGGATTTGCAGACAGCGCAGTTATTTCGACAAGCGGCACAAGAGTAACGGTAAAGGATGTCAACAACAGAACATTTGTAACGGATGTACCGTCAAATGTGGCAGGTACACAGTTTTCTGATACAGCAAAAGCAGATGATAAGTCTACGGCAACAAGCACACAGACTGCAAAGGTTACACAGGAAGTAACAGATGTGGGAACGATGAGCGTTCATGTCGGTGCCAATGAAAATCAGGTGATTCTGATAGACATTCCGGCAGTTACAAGTTATACGCTCGGAACAGAAAATTTAAATGTCATGACATCGGTTACGGCAAGTGAAGCCATTGATACCATTGATACGGCTGTTGCTTATGCAAACCGTGTCCGTTCCCAGATGGGTGCTTACGAAAACCGTTTTGAGCATACAACCAACAACTTAGGAACAGCATCTGAAAATCTGACATCAGCCATTTCAACCATGACCGATACAGATATGGCAGAAGAAATGACAGAATACACTTCATTAAATGTTATGACACAGGCGGCAACTTCTATTCTGGCCCAGGCCAATGAAAGACCGTCAACCGTACTTCAGATTCTTCAGTAAGAAGGTTTCAGATTATGAAAAGTGATTCGATTAAAACGTATTCTTACCGGGTGTCACAGGCATCAAAGTCGGATTTGATTGTTATTTTATATGATATTGCAATGGAGTCGGTGCAGGATGCGCAGGCAGCATACCGGGAGAAAAACGATGATGAATATCATGCGTCCTTAAAGCGGGCGAAGCGTGTCGTAGATGAGCTGGAAAGCAGTCTGGATATGCAATATGATATTTCAAAGGAATTGTTTAAAATATATGTTTCCATGATGCGTTTTCTTGTAAAGGCAGATGCAGGGCATGATGTGACGGTACTGGATACAGTGCTTTCCATGCTTTCAAAGCTTCGGAAGTCATTTTATGAGGTCAGCAGACAGGATACAACCGGTCCGGTCATGCGCAATGCCGAACAGGTCTATGCGGGACTGACGTATTCTAATATGGGTACTTCAACCGAAATCGCTGTAAACACATCGGGAAACAGAGGATATACCGTATAGCGGATACAGT
>ENA-UOJA01002822-UOJA01002822.1-human-gut-metagenome-genome-assembly--contig:-C19-NODE-2822-length-11170-cov-5.672335_pt1 | contig 11170 bp, 11 predicted proteins | sample MGYA00242337_ERZ723884 | MGnify/ENA metagenome assembly ERZ723884
GTGGCACTCATTTTTTGCAAACCGGTTATTTGTTACTTAACAGGAATGCTCCTTTCTTATATTGATCGTACTCTATTTTAGAGAAAAAACACACCCCTCGAAGGTAGAATATGATTTTTTTAAGTCGAGTTTGCCAGATAAAATAAAGAGCTTATATAGCGGATTCATATATAACTTTACAGTTTTTATTACTGTATCCTATATATTCCAGACACTGCCAGCAAGAAACATCAAAGCTCGTCTCTATCTGTAAATTCATTTTGCACAAATCCTTCTTCTTGGTGGAAAGACAATATTTTATCTTCTTCATTAATCCAACATATTAACTTTTTATTTTTGCTTTCAGTTATGTGACAAATTTCGCTCCATTCACAATCACCACAAATTATTTCACACTTTCTACAAGACAAAATATTATCATGAATAGCTTGTTTAAATTCAGAATACGGAAGTACTGCTATTCTTCTACTTTTGCTGTCAGTACAGTTTCCTATCAATAGTCCATTCAAAATTTTTTCTGCTCATGCAATTTATCATCTATCAACTGCAATCCTTGAAAAACGATAACAATGTCAAGACCCATATTATTTTCTATGGGAGTAATGGTTCATACTCTCCGTACTGCTTTTGCTTCTGTTGTATTTACATATAATTTTTTGCCACCTCGCAGACACTCGTATCCAAACGGAGCACCACCGCCTGCATAACCACCGCTCTTAGCTTTCTGCAATCTGCCTCGTTTTAATTTCAATGCTATCTCTAATCGCTCATACACGTCCAACAACTCAAACATACCATTTACAAAAATCTCATTTGGATTTTGCGTGTAGATAGAATAATTCGGTCTGTCAATAGCTTTAATATCCACGTTATTCTTTTTGAGTTCTCGGTGTAGCAGAACCTTTACCAAGTCTGACCGCCACAGACGGTTTGTTGACAGCACAATAATATATTGAATTTTATTCTCTTTCAACGAAGCCAACATATCAAGCAAACCGTCATGCTCAATACTCATTTCATCCTCGTTGGCTTTCGCTCCGCTGATACCCTCGTCCTTGAAAATCTCTATCAAGTTGTAACTTTTGGAACTGCAATACTTTTCAATTTCTGCACGTTGCTCCGCTAGGGAATATCCCTGTTTGACCTGTCCCTCTGTTGACACCCTTATGTAACCATATACATTTACAATGCTGTTTTCCATGTAACCGAACCTCCGTTATAAAATAATTATTTATAACAGCAATTCAAATTCCGGTTATAAAACAGGGAAACAACAATTTCAATAAAATTGAAAAATCTTTGTGTACTTCTGTATTTGTATTTTTCTAATTGCCTATACAGTTATTCAGCTTATCCATTTTCACTTAAACCCTTCCAAATCTATAGCAAAAGACCGCTCACAAATACATATCAGACTTCGTCATCCTCTTTTCTTCTTCCCATATTGAAAAAATAAACTTTAATCTTTCCTTCATTGTCCATTACTGCATCCTCAAGTTTTATATCCGTTCCTATATGAGAATCAGACAAATACCATGTTCCTTTATCGTTATAAATGCTCTCTAATTCCTATCACATTTTCACATATCTCTGGTTTTTGCTGCTCGGTTTATCCGGTATCGTCATCTGAATTAAATTCATTTCAATCGCCGGATGAAGATAATTTCTTCGGAATCCTTCTTTTGCTTTTAATCCCAGCTTCTCCATCAAAGCATTACTCGTATAGGGAATATCATATTCCATAGCTTCAAGTAACTTTTGTATCGTTTCAGGAAGATATTCATTTTTCTCACTGAATTGAGCAGAAATATCATCCAGAATTTTATCAATTTGGGACAGCATAAATTCAATAAAAATTGTGAATTCTCCAGCGACATGACACTGGGAAATAGTCTCATAATATTCATCCTGGAACTTTTCAATCTGGCTCTCAATGGGAATATATTCAAATATTGGTTTCCATTTGGATAAAATTGCCGTATGCCATAATCTCGCCATTCTGCCGTTGCCGTCTGAAAAAGGATGAATAAACACAAACTCATAATGGAATACACTGCTCAAAATTAACGGATGAACATCGTCCTTCGCTTCTTTCATCCAGGCAAATAGCTCATCCATAAGCTGCGGTACAAATCGTGCAGGAGGTGCCATAAAAATACATTGCGCACCATTAAAAACCCTTTCCTCACCTGAGCGAAATTCACCTGATTCCTCTACAAGATACTTTGTCATAATTCCATGGAATTTTTTCAAATATCGAATGTTATAAGGATCAATTTCTGAAAGTCGTTCATAAGCAGCATAAGCGTTTCTTACTTCCTGAATTTCTTTTTGTTCGCCAAGTACAGCCTTGCCGTTAATGACATCCCGAACCTGTCCCAAAGTCAGGGAATTTGCCTCAATCTTCAAAGAGGAATGAATCGGCTTGATTCTGTTATTTCTTCTCAAATGCGGTTTTGCTTCCAGATTGTTGGTTGCAGTTATTCGTCCTATTTTTTCAGAAATCGACGATACATATGACAATATTTTATTCGTTATTGTAAAGGGCGGTTTATATTCTCCCATGCGAACACCTCTATCATCTTACGTATTATCTTACGCATTATCTTCCTCTATTATACGGAATCTACGGTAAAATTCAATCTGCTTAAGAGAAGAAAATCACGATTTTTCAATTTTTACTACTTTTATAATATCTATTACTGGATATATTTCTCCCCCTCATTCGCTTCTTCCATCTCAACCTGTTCCTCGCCAACACCGTCTTCAAACCTCACGCGAATCACCGCCTGTGGCCAGTTGACCGATACATAAGCCTGTTTTCCTTTTACACTGGCCTCCTCATCAAATACCACAAGCAATTCTTTTAGAACTTCTTTGGTTAAATAACCTCCACGCCAATGAAAAATCAAAACTCTGTTCTTCTTAACGGCCTGTTTTGTACGATTGCGCACCTCATCCACGGTTGTCCAGGATAATTTTTTCTCACGATAGTAAAAATGATCACCTTCTGTGCACTCCGGCACTTTCCATATCACAGGCTCATGGTCCCTAAAAATCTGTTTATCTGACAGATTTACATAATCATAACGGACAGAATCATCCCGCGATAATGTGTTATCAAAGGTAGCATCGAGATGATAATATTTTCCATCGATACGAATCACATTCCATGCATGACGATAGTTTATCCCCTTATCGGGATTTGCCTCTGAAAGGGCAACGATACACCAGATGCCAAGCTCATCACAAAGTATTTTCACAGCTTTTGCCATACCTTCACATACTGCAACGCCATTGCCAAGAGCACCTATGATTTCGTGAGAATATTCTTTTTTGAGTTTGTCGTACTTCACATTTTTAACAATAAAATCGTGTATGAAAAGTTCTTTCTCTTTTTCACTTAATTTTTCAGCCAAAAGCGCCAGCTTTTTGACGCGGGCCTTCATTGCCTGACGATGTTCTTTTATCTTATCCTTCGTAAAAAGATACTCCGGGATGAGTTCAAGCATCGTTGAATCAGGATAGTATCTGTATGTAAATTTGACAGAATAGAATATTTCCGGGCAATCCATACGAACCATAAAATATATGTCCGCCAACTCACGATTGCTTAATTTAAGCACCTGAAAGGACTTCTCCATTTTGAGAAGTCCCTCCTTCATGGCAAAATAAACTTTTTTCTGTTCTTTGTTTAATTGATGATAGTAATAATTTTCTGCTGTTGAAATCATGATGCTCTCCTGGTTTGTAGATATCACCGGCAACTATTTTACATAATAAACATAGTTCTCTTTTCTTGGTGCCGGTGCATTGGCAGGTGCGGCTGCATATCCGATTGCACAATGTCCAATCCCTTCATAGCTGCCTTCAATGCCAAGATTTGCAAGAATCTTTTTTCCAAAATCCGACTCGAACTCTTCTTTTGCCCGATGAATCCAAATGCTGCCAAGTCCAAGGCTTTCTGCCGCATTCATAAGATTTCCCATCACAAGGGAACCATCATACATATATGTTGGTACGCTCTTGTCCGCAAGCACAATCAGAATAACAGGTGCTCCATAAAATGGGTCTATATCAGTTCCCATAATCTTTGCATTTTCCGCAGATAACTGGTCTCTCAGTTCCTTGTTTGTCACGGCAATAATAATCGGGCTCTGTCTTCCCATCCCAGTTGCAGCATAAGTACCAGCCTTTACGATGGCCTGAATGTCTTCTTCTGATACCATTCTTTCTTTGTCAAAATTTCTACAGCTTCTTCTTGTTTCCAATACTTTTAATGTTTCGTTCATTAGTTTGTCCTCCCATAATAATATTTTAATATGAAATTCTAAAATAATCCAGATACATCTTTAGAAGAGAATTCGCCCGCATAATAGTTGCCAGACTATCTTCCCCTTCCCGTCCTTCATATGCCTCCCCCATCAACCAGGAGCATCGCATTCCCTACAATCTGCTCTACAATCTGGATGCTCCTGCTGATATGCTTCAGTTTTGTAGACGCGACAAAATAATTTTTTTGAAAAAGATTTCCATACATCAAAGAATTTTCCACCTTTTCCGTCCTTTTGTCTACTTACAAATAAAAGGGCAGACAGTATAGTTATAGAAAAAACAGGGGGTAACTTTATGTTCAGACAAATCAATCCTGAAAATACAGCCCTTCTTCCGGGGCTTTTTAAAGAGCGCGCCGATGTCAACCGCGCTTATCTCATGGAACTGAAAACGGAAAATCTTTTGCAGAACTTCTACCTTGAGGCCTGCATCCGCACCGAACGTGACATTTCAGATATGCACCTCGGCTGGGAATCGCCCACCTGCCAGTTAAGAGGCCATTTTCTCGGTCACTGGCTGTCTGCTGCTTCCGTTCTGGTTGCAGAAAACCACGACAGAGAGTTAAAGGCAAAGCTCGACAACATCATCGATGAACTTGCACGCTGTCAGAAATTAAACGGCGGGCGCTGGATTGGCTCGATTCCGGAAAAATATTTTGAGAGACTTGAAAAAAACGAATACATCTGGTCGCCGCAGTACACTTTGCATAAAACACTGCTCGGACTCTACCACAGTGTACTGTATACCAAAAATGAGACTGCCCTTTCCATCCTCGGAAACGCCGCAGACTGGTATCTCGACTGGACTGCCGATATGCAGGACAAAAATCCGCATGTCGTCTACAGTGGCGAGGAAGGCGGAATGTTGGAGGTATGGGCCGGTTTATATGAAATTACAAACAACGAGCGTTTCTTCACACTCGCAGAACGCTACGCCCACCCGTCCATTTTCAAAAAACTTGCAGACGGCAATGACCCGCTTTCAAACTGCCATGCAAATGCAAGTATTCCGTGGGCGCACGGAGCGGCAAAAATGTATGAGGTTACAGGGGATAAGAAATGGCTTTCGCTGGTAAAAGCCTTCTGGAAATGCGCTGTCACAGACCGGGAAGCCTTCTGCACCGGCGGTCAGAACTCCGGCGAATTCTGGATTCCGCCTCACAAGCTCGGAAGCTTTATGGGAGACCGCACGCAGGAATTCTGTACGGTTTACAACATGGTGCGTCTCGCAGACTACCTGTTCCGTTTTACCGGCGATGCTGCTTACCTCGATTATATCGAAAAAAATCTGTACAACGGTTTTCTTGCACAGCAGAATAAATTTACGGGAATGCCGACTTATTTTCTACCAATTAAGGCAGGCAGTAAGAAGAAATGGGGAAGCAAAACACATGATTTCTGGTGCTGTCACGGCACAACCGTACAGGCACACACCATTTATCCGCTTCTCTGCTGGTACGAAGACAGCAGCAAAAACCGGCTCGTTGTGGCACAGTACTTAAACGCAGTCTATAAGCGAAGCGAAAATGTGACCGTAACCCAGCGCGTTGATATGAAATATTATAACGATGGAGCTTCCTTTGACGAGCACGATGACAGCCGGATGTCAAGATGGTTTATCCGCATAAATGTCAAGGCTGATACGCCGGAAACATTTACGTTATCGCTCCGGATTCCTTCCTGGGTTGTCGGCACACCTGACATCTCTGTCAATGACGAAGCAGTCAAAAATATTTCCAGCCACGATGGTTGTTTTGACATCGAACGCACCTGGGAAGATGACACAATTACGATATATTTCAAGACGGCTCTTACAACTGCTTCCCTGCCGGATGCACCGGAGCTTATGGCATTCCTGGAAGGTCCGATTGTACTTGCCGGATTATGTGACAAAGATTGTGGCATCTATGTTGCCGATGACAATCCCGAAAGTGCTCTCGTCTCCACCACCGAGCATACTTATGAAACGTTTCCGTGGAAACAAAGCACTTACCGCACGATAAACCAGCCGGAGAATTTTGAGTTTGTTCCGCTGTACGATATCACCGATGAACCGTACACCATATATTTCTCAAAGAAATCTCTCAGTTGATGTTTTTCCTGCCAAATGATTTTTTATACTGTGCAGGCGTGATTCCTTCCAAATTTTTAAACACTTTCATAAAATATTTTTCATCCGAGAAGCCGCAGGAAAATGCGGCTTCTTTTATCGTAACGCCATAGTTGGAAAGCAGTGTTTTTGCCGTCCTTATCCGCATCTGATTCGTGTAGCGCACAAGGGAAATCCCCATGCTCCGCTTAAAAAGCGACGACAGATAATCCGCCTGATATCCAACCGCATCGGCGAGCTGTACAACCTCAAACGGCTGATAATAATGATTTTTAATCCATGCAGTCGCAGAAACTACCGCTGCCGGGAGTTTTTCCACGCTGTCCCTGGTGTGAAAATATTCCTGGGAAAGCTCCATGAAAAGCAGGCTCGTCGCATAATCCGCCATTTTCTTTGTATACAGCCGCTCCTCTAACGACAAATCCATGAGCTGATGAAAAAGCTGCGCTGTCCGTCCCGCATCCGCTAAGCGGGCACTTTCCGGGAAAAGATAAGTATATTCCTCCTCCGCTTCCTCTGCTGTCTCAAACTCCATGTCCGACTTGAAATGCGTCCAAAGATAGGACAATTTCCCCTCCGAGGGACGATAGCCAAAATGTTCTTCGCCCGCCTTTAAGAAAATATACTGCCCTGCCCCAACCGCATACTCTGCCCCGTTGGCATTGATGTAAAGCGTGCCTTCCGTTATCATAATCAGCACATTGACGTCAAAGAGACGGCGCTGGTGCAAAAATCCCGCCGGACTGATAAACTGCCCGCACACGGAAAAATGAAGCGGCTCCTTTGTTTTGCAGCCAAAAATTCGTGGCATATCGTGATTCATTGGCACTGTTCCTTTCCTACCCCTACGCTACCGCATTTGCATTAATCTTATCAATCACATTTCTTATACCATTCCATACGGTCAAATCCGTAAATATATCAATAATGCTTCCCTGGTCAGTAAATGGGGAATCCTGAAGCACAGAAAAATCCTTCATCATTCCATTGTGAACAATATATTCCACTATCTGATTCACAAAATAAATCTGTCTGCTATCAAGGCTTGCATCCATCAGATACTCTGAAAATGCCTCCTTTGCAGCATTCATATCAAGTCCAACAATCTCACGAACAAACTCACCCAGTGGCTTTGTTCCGACTTCCTTTTCATAATCATGCTTTGTTCCGACTTCCTTCCATAGAATCTCCTGTAGATTTGCAATATCCGTGCCTGTCAATGGCTGATTTGTCTTTAATTTTGCAATTGCAATATTGTCCTGATGCTGTCTTATATAATATTCTGCTTTTGCTTTATAATTCTTCAATTCATCATTCTCAAGCTCCGACTCTTTCCATTCGGTTGACAACAAATCATCTTCAAAATTTGTAACATAACGAACTTTCTGCGTTGGAATATATTTCACCAAATCACGCAATTTTTCTCTGATTTCCTCAAACTCATCCATTCCGGCATTGTCCATATAACTAGTATGAAGAATCTTATTTATGAAATCTGCCTGTGCCTGAATCGCTGGAATATTGGCAACTCCTGCAATAGCGACAACCTTTTTCTGCAAATCACCGCGTGCCTTTGAATACCTTTTTCCTGAGAGATAAGCAAGTTCTATTCCATACATCAGCGCATCAAATCGAACCGCACTCGCCTCATCCCTATCCGGTAAAATCAGCGGTGCAACTTCCTCACGCACAAGCAATGTATCCTCATATGTAAGTACTTGATAATTTTCCTCTACGGAATATAAATCAACATATTTCAAATGCTGTCTCACTGCAAAATTATCTCGCGACAATTCCTGCACTTTTTCACTCATCTGCTGAACCAATGCGCTTCTATATGCTCTCAACCTATCTGTCTGATATTCGATATCCTGAAGTTTATATGAAATTTCAAATTTTAAACGAAATATGGCTCCCTGAAGTGCCATTACATTTGCCGTAGCTTTCCCTTTATTCATTCGGAAAAAATCAAAATTTCCACAAAAGTCAAAGATATAAAATTTCTTTTTATCCTCTCCATCAATCAGCCCCGGGCAAAGTCTTGTTCCACGACCAATCATCTGCCAAAACTTTGCTTTACTCATAACTTTCTTAAAAAATACAAGATTTAAAACTTCCGGTACATCAATTCCCGTATCAAGCATATCAACTGAAATCGCAATCTGCGGCAGCTTTTTGGGGTCTGAGAACTCATCAATTGCACTCTGTGCATATGTCATATAATTGTCAATTACCTTTGCATAATTCAACAAATGCGGATATTCTTTATGAAACACTTCCAATATCTTCTCTGCGTGCTCGTGATTCTTTGCAAAAATTATTGTTTTTCCAATTTTCTCACCGTAATCAATCCTGAGCGCATTTGTCATTACTATATCCAACACCTGTTTTATGGTATCTTCGTTAAATATCCAGCTATTGAGTGCAGAGGCATTAATAAATGCTGGCAATTCTCCGTTCTCATTTTGAAAAGTGTTCTCATACACTTCTTTTTCTTCTTCTGATAATTCGTCGTAAACAATTCCCTTTTCCATGAATTTCAGTTTTGACTCAACGGATACATAATCTACAAGGTACTTATCCTTTACTGCCTGTGCCAAATCATAGCCGTATGTCGGCACTCCATTTTCCAGCTCAAATATCTCATATGTATTCTTATCAACTTCATCCTTAGGGGTTGCCGTAAGACCTACAAGAGGAGCGTCAAAATAAGTAAAAATATCTCTGTACTTATTATAGATTGACCTATGCGCTTCATCGCAAATAACAAGGTCAAAATGACCACAGGTAAATAATTTTCCCTCCGTATCGTTCACGGTGTCAATACAATTTATCATTGTCTGGTAAGTAGAGAAAACACAATGCGCCTGATAATTATCCTTTTCTTCCACCAGATTCGTGCATGACAGGTTTGGAAGCAAATTTACAAAACTCCGTTTTGCCTGTGTTACAAGAGAATTTCTATCTGCAAGAAAAAGAATATTTTTCACCCAGCCAGCTTGCAGCAAAATCTCGCAAAGAGCAATTACAGTTCTTGTCTTTCCGGAACCGGTAGCCATAACTAACAACGCTTTTCTACGATTTTTTTCATCCAGACTATTACATACTGCTTTGATTGCAGCTTCCTGATAATACCGCCCTGCGATTTCCTTATTCACCGTGATATGCTTTAGGCTTGTCCTCATGGTTCGTAAATTGAACCATTTCTCCAAATCTCTCTTTGAATAAATAACCGAACACTTTCTTTCCGGATACTGACCATCAATAATATGTGTTTCAAATCCATTTGTAAGAAAAATTACAGGTCTTCTTTTATACGTCTGTTCCAGTAAATCCGCATATAATTTTGCCTGTTGTCTGCCCTTGGAAACATCCACACAGGTTCGTTTTGCCTCAATAACAGCAAGCGGACGGTGCATATCATCATAAAGCACATAGTCTGCACGTCCTTCTCCAGATTTATTTGGCATCCCCGATATTTCCACCTCATTCATCCAGTCTTTTCCCTCTGTCCAACCGGCATCCACAAGCATGGCATCGATATAAAGTTTTCTCGTTTTATACTCGGATAAATCAAGCGGTTTCGGAACATATGTCTGCTGTTGTTCCTGTCTTCGTGCAGACAACTCCTCTCTCAGCGAAGCATTTTCTGCCATGAGTTTCTGCAAATCCAGCTCCTGTTTGGCAGATTTTTCCTGCTCTCTGATTAATTCTTCTTTTGTGACATTTGCAGCTTCTCTTGACTCTTTTGCCTTTTCAATCCTATCTGTTATAATGCCCCTGTCAAAAGCTCTCTCTTCGTACTTATCGGCATAGCAATATGCTATGTAATCAAGGTAAATAAAAAGATTTTCAAGGCAAAGCATTGCCTCGTCTCTTCCTAATTTTTTATTATTATGAGCTACATTGTTTCCGCATCTTCGAATGTAGTCCATTCGTTTCCACAAATCCGGTCCGATAATCTGTCTGTATTCCTCTGCATTCAATAGACTCTGCAAATTATCCTGATACGGCATCTCCAGCTTTGATTCTACTGAATACATCCACTTTATTGCAAATTCCATTGCCCTGCGGCTATTGATAATACTTGCCTCCGGGTCCATTAAAATAATCTTCTCCGCAGATATTGCAACATCTGCAAAGGCAGAAAATTTTGCTTCTGTTTTCAGATAATCAAAATTGGTTGTCACTTTTACCTCCTACCCCAGCATACCCCTAAAAAGATTCACCAGATTTCCAATCACTGGCGGCTGAAAAAACAGTATTTTTTCACCACTTGCACTTTTTCTTATAAAATACGGTGATTCCTCGTTATCATCCATACATATATCCAGATTATAATAAAAGTCGATAGCTGAATATTCATCCTGCGTTTCATCATAAGTTTGAAACATTTCTAGCGTTCTGTCATACTTAAACCCAAATTGCGGAATCACTGTTTTTCTCCCCGCTTTTGACGCATATGAGAACATTCCAACTGTCATGTCCGGGTTTTTCCCCTTCAATTCCAATGCATGCTTCTGCAACTCCCGAAATTCTGCTTTCGTAACTCTGCTCTTTATCTCCATAAATAAAACGCAGTCTTCAATGTCATAGACATTCATCAAACCCACCCTTGCACCCCGCTTTAAAATCAGAAAATCGCCTTGAGAACTTTGCCATTCATCTATAACAAGGATTCCGTCCTTCACATTTAATTCTTCTAATTCTGATATAAAAAATTTTT
>ENA-UOJA01002824-UOJA01002824.1-human-gut-metagenome-genome-assembly--contig:-C19-NODE-2824-length-11161-cov-25.769494_pt1 | contig 11161 bp, 7 predicted proteins | sample MGYA00242337_ERZ723884 | MGnify/ENA metagenome assembly ERZ723884
GGCGCACCCCTTTTGAGGTCTTTTTCGGTGTTGCACTTGCTTGACAATCTACCATCCCCCCTTGACCCCTCCGCGCAATTGAGTTGGCATCTCTACCATAGTTCTTCCGCGTGTTTATTCTCTTATTCCTATCCCAGTGAGGTGAATTATGCGTTATTTTGGTTTTGACCTGGGCGACGGTGAAAGCTGTGTCGCCCTCTATTCCGACCAGCACATTGCTCCCGTTATCCTCCCCGTCCACGGGCGCAACAGCTTCATCACTGCCCTCGCCCGCTATGACGGTCATCCCGTCGTTGGCGCACTTGCCAGCGATAACCCCCAGGCTGAAGACCTCCGCGTCTGCTTCAAGCGCAACTTCCGCACCAACAGCGATTTCGTCAACCAGACCGTCGCCGCCTTCGCAAAAGGCGTCCTGACCGCCCTGCAAGACCATAGCGTCGTCCGCCATATCATGGAGACGGAAGACGTCAGCTTCATCGTGGGCTGTCCGGCGGATTGGGCAGACAGCGACCGCACGCGCTATGCATCCCTGTTGATGGCGGCGGGGCTGCCCAATGTGCGCATCGTGCCAGAATCGCGGGCGGCATTCCTGTCCGCGTCGACAGCGGAAGAGGACGAAACGCTCCGCCGGGCGCTGATGGACTGCGCGCTGGTGATTGACCTTGGCTCCTCCACCATGGATTTGGCGTATGTCTGCGACGGCCGGGAGTACGCCGTCAGCACAATGGGCGTGCAGCTGGGCGGCGGTATGCTGGATGAGCTGCTGCTGGAGCGGGCGGTAGACGCGCTGTGCGCAGAGGAAGCGGAACTTGTGCGGGAAATCCTGCGCGAAAAAAGCGCGTGGAAGAGCCGGATGATGCTGTCCGCGCGGCGGCTCAAGGAACAGTTCTTCACGCTCGGCACAGGCGAAGAGCTAACAAGACGCGAGACGATTTTCTGCGAAGGGCGGCATGTGCTGAACCTCACCATCAGCGCCGCCATCGTCGAGGAACTGTGCGAACGCCCGTCGCCGCTATTGGAGGGTGAATCCTTCCGCAGCCGGATGATGAACTGTCTGTTGATGGCGCAGCAAATGACGGCGCAGCGTCCGCCGAAGGTCGTCCTGCTGACAGGCGGCGCGTCGCGGATGACGTTCTTCCAGCAGCTTTGCCGTGAGACATTCCCGGACAGCGTGCTGCACGTTTCCGCCACGCCGGAATTTGACATTGCGCGCGGATTGGCGTACGCGGGGCATGTGGACGAAATGGTCAGGCGGCTGAAGGCGGATGCCGCGGCATATGTGGAAAGCGATGCGGTGGAGCAGAAGGTGCAGTCCGCTATGCCCGCGCTGACGGAGCAGCTTTCCGACGCAATGGCGCGTCAGCTGACGGACAGCGTGCTCGTGCCGGAATACCGAAAGTGGCGGCAGGGCGAAACGGCAACGCTGGGCGACATGGAAGATGCGTGCCAAAAGCGGGCGGAATCGCTGCTGATGTCACCGGAATGGAGCGCAGCACTGTCAGAAGTGGTCTCGCCGTGGCTGGACAACATTCTGATGGACGTGCAGCGTGACCTCAACCGCCTTTGCGAGCAGTATGGCGTGGATGTGCAGCGCTTGCAGATTCGGCAAGCCATGGTGACAACGAGCACTTTGCCGATGCGGGACAATCTGCCGATGCCGGAAATGCCGCTGATGGAGGTGCTGCTGGATATTATCGTCGCGATGATGGCGGCGAACCTCTGCGGCGGCGGCGGGATCGCGCTGATTGCGTCCGGCCCGGTGGGGCTGGTCATCGGCGCGGCAATTGGGCTGATTGCCATGTTCATCAGCCGTCCTGCGCTGGACAAGCTGACCCGTCCGCTGATGCGGCAGATGAACATTCCCAAACTTCTGCGGAAGACGGCGAATGAACAGCGGCTGCTCAGCGACAGCAATCAGAAAAAGATGGCGCAGACGATTCGGGATGCGCTGGCAGAGGACGAAGCGCTGCAAGTTGGGCTTTGCACGCAGATTGGGCAGTGCATTGACGGCGCGATTCTTCGCCTGACGGAAGAAAAGGGCATGGCTGTGGTATAACAAAACGCCCGGCGGATGGAGGATTATTGTTCCTCCACTCGCCGGGCGCATTTTTCTTTTGGGGTGATTTCCTGCGCTTCCGCTGCCGCTGCAAATTGCGCGGACAGGTCAATCAGCGCCGCCCCTTGTCACTTGTGTCCTGCCGGGCAGTTCTGCCATGCGTACTCAATGGCTTGCTGATGGTAGGTATCCACCTTGCCGGATTCGTGACCCTTCGAATTCGTGAAGTGCATACAAATCTGACCCGTCATGTTGTTGTCCGGGATGGTGTCGCCGTCAGGGTTGTGCGGCATACCGAACAGGGAGCACGCGAACGTCCTGTTGCCAATGGTAATCAGGCAGGGACGGCGCTGCCACAGGTTCTTATCCCAGATTTCCTGCGCGTTGTTCACGCCGTAAATCTGGCACAGGCGCGCAGTGTCGGCGGCAGTCACGGGCTCAATGTCCGCGTGGCTGTAACCCGCCCAGCGGCGCGCCCACCAAACGATGCCGGTTCGCACGTCGTAAATCTTGTAGCTGGCGCCCTTCGCCCACAGCTGCTGGATGCCGCCTGTGTACCAGTCAATCTTCTCTGCCGGGTAGAACTGGAAGTTGTAGTCCGTGTAGTCGTCCGCGCCGGGTTCAACCGTGCCAAACAGCGCGTGCTGCGTCTGCTTGCCCGCAATGCCATCCACCGTCAAGCCCTTGGCGCTCTGGAAGGCGCGAACCGCCGCCTGAACCGCGGAGGTGTACACGTTCGTGACGCTGCCGGTGTAATAGCCCTGATTGATAAGCTCCTGCACGAGGCGGGTTACAGCGTCGCCCGTCGAGCCAAGGCGCAGGGTCGTATAGGTTGCGCTCGGCTTCGTGGTGGGACTGCCGGTGGGCGCGGGCGTCGCGGTCGGCAGGGCGCCGCCGTTATTGTTGCTCTTGCTTACCATGTCGGAGCGGATGTAGCCTTCCGTGCCATTGCTCAGACGGATGAGATACCAAGTGTAGCTGCCCGCCTTGATATTCTCGGTATAGTACGGGAGCACCGTTCCCTTCTTCACGCGGGTGAGAATGCTGCTGCCGTTCGCGGTGGCGCGGATGTTCACGCCGTCGCGCGTGGTAACGATATAGCCCTTCGCCGCGTCAGGCTGAGGCGTTGCCGCGCCGGGGTTCTTGTTCAGCCACTCCTGATATTCCGCCTGCGTCATCACCTTGACGCAGCTGCCCAACACCCACACTTCCGTGGAGTTGTAGACAACGCGATACCAAGTGGACGTGCCCGCCGTGGTCGTGGCGTTGAACGCCAGCACCGTGCCCGTGCGCACCTTCGCGACGGACTTGCTGTCGCGGCTGGCCGTCTGGCGGAGGTTGACGTAATCCAGCGTCGTCTGAACATAACTGGTCTGCTGAATGCTGCCCGTAGGCGCGGGCGTTTCCTTCGGGATGCCCTTGCCCGCGAGGTAGCTGGCTTCCTGCGTGGCAGAGAGCTTGTAGGCGCAGTCGCCGCGCACAAAGCCCGTGTAACCGTCCGCCGAGACGGGGTACCACGTCACGCCGTTCGTAGTGATAACTGTGCCAATCAGCGGCCAGACAGACTCGTTCGCCAGCTGGTGGATGGTTTCACCGCCGATGGTGCGGCGCAGATTCGTGCTGGGCTTGGTAATCTGAATATAGCCGTAGGTGCTGATGCTCGTGGTCGTGGTCGGCGTGGGCGTCGGCGTGACCGTCACCTGATTGCCGTTCAGGTCGCACGGCACAGCGCAGTCGGAGCGCACATAGCCGGTCTTGCCGTCGGGCGTGCGGACGCAGAACCACTGGTAGCGCCCGGAGGACACCGTTGCACCAGCAATGGGGAGAATCAGCCCGATGTCATACTGTCCCTGCGACCTGCCCGCGGGGGAAACACGCAGGTTGACACCGGTTTTCGTCAGCTTGACATAGCCGGAATAGACCGCAGGGGTCGCGGTAACGGAAGGCGCAGCGGTCGCTTCGCCCAGCGGATTGCCGTTCTGGTCGCACACGCGCACGAAGTCGCCGCGGATGTATCCCGCCAGATTGTTGTAGCGGACGTAATACCACAGATAACTGCTGCCAGAGGTCTGGACAGGCGCGCCGATGCAGGTCAGCACAACATTGCGCGGAACCTGCACGATGACTTCGCCGCCCGCGCTCAGGCGCAGGTTGACGCCTGCCGCCGTGGTAATGACGTAGCCGTAAGCGCTGCCGGATGCAGGCGTAGGCGTGGGCGTGTTGATGACGCCGCTGCCCGCTGTGTATTCCACCACGTCCGAGCGGACATAATAGACTGTGTTGTCCGTGCCGTAATACACCGGATACCAGGTGAAGCCGCCCTTATCCTGCGAAATCCCAGCAACGGAGAGCGTCGAGCCCTTGCCCTGCCAGAGCGCGCGGGTCGTGCCGTTGGGCGCGTCGCGCAGGTTCGCGGAGTCATACAGCAGCTTCACCGTGCCGTAGACGGAAGGCTGAGGTGTCGCCGTCACCGCCGCGGTCAGCACACGGATAAAGTTGGACTGGATATAGCCTTCCTGCCCGTTGTAGCGAATCTGATACCAGTGATTTTCGTCAATTGTATCCGGAATGGCAAGCAGCGTCACCACCGTACCGCTGTTCAGCTTGCCGATGACCCCAGCGCTCAGGCTTGGCGCAACGCGGAAGTTCGTGCCGCTGGCGGTGATTTCACCTGTACCGTAAGTGACTTGAGAGTTCGTCGGGGTGGGCGTAATCATCGAGACAAGCGGGGTCGACGTTGTACCGCCCATGATGCTGGTATCGAACGGAAAATCGCTGCCGCTGGCAGGCGTGGCGGTCACAAGGGCATCATCCGCCGAAGGCTGAAGCGTGAGCGCGGGTGTCTGCGCGGGGGCAGGGGTCGCCGTCACATTCACGCGGCCGCTGGCAAGGTACGCCTCTGTTTCCTCCGCCGTCAGCGGACGGAAGAACGACGCGCGCACATAGCCGATGTAGGTGCGTCCATTGGGGGTCGGATGCGTGCTGTTGACCTTATACCATGTTGTGTCGCCGCGAACGACGGTATCAAGGATTTCGCAGACGAATCCCGTATTGATGCGGAACCAGTAGTTCGCGCTCGTGGACGGCTGCTTGCGGACGATAACATCATCCGCCGTTGCCATGCCGTACGCGGCGACGGCGGTCGTTCCTTCCGCAGCAGATTCCGCATAGCCCACGTCGGGGACGGCGGCGGGAGTCAGCCCGCAGAGCGTCAGCACGAGGGTCAGCGTCAGGAGAGTCCGCATCCAATGCCAGCTGTGCTTCATCAATGGTTCACCTCAAAGTTCGTGCGCCAAGGCGCAAAGATGGTTTGTTAACATTGTATTACAAATCAAGGGCGGTGTCAAGCAAACAGGCGGATTATTTACAATTCTCCAGCGCTTGAAAACGCACAGGGAAGATATTCGACTTTGAACGGCGGAAATCCTGCTGAAAGCCTTGTATTTCCGTACTTTTCCGGTTTTTTTGCCCACGCGGAAAATACGGCGGAAAAATGCACTGCTTGACAAAACGAATGCGAACGGGTACAATAAAGCATAGAGAAAATTCGTCAATTAGCGCCCGAAAAGACCATGATGGAGGAATTGTCCGATGCAGCAGCTGTACCTGACAGGAGACGGTGCTTCGGCAAGCGCCGCGCAGCTTATGAACGCGCTGAATGTGCCGTTTTCCGGCTTCCGGTTGACCCCCGTGCACCTTGGCGGCAGCCTGCGCGGCGAAGCGCTGCACCTGCTGCTTCCGCCGCCAAAGCCGCGGCTGAACGACGTGCTGTGCCGCGTCCGGCTGACGGAAAAAGACTGGCTGCTCCTGCCGCAAGTAATGGAGGAAATCGCCGCGCCGGGGCTGTGCGGAACGTTCAGCACGCGCACGCCTATCCTCATCGACCGGATTGAACCGGAAATGCTGGCATGCCCGGCGTTCTGCGACGCGCTGATGCAAGTGCAGGCACGGGAGCAGCTGGCGATTTTCGTCGTGGCGGACGGGGCAGAAACGCCGCTGCAGCAAATGATGCCTGAAAATCGGCAGCGGTGGTTTTCCGCGCCCGACACGGTGGCGGAGACGCTTGTGGAAGCGGCCATGCTGCGGTTGTAACCATCATCATGCGTTTTTTAGCAAATTCTAATCTGTTTCCCTTGCGATTCAAAGGAAAAATGGGGTATACTGAGCATGTCAGGTGGAACGAAAGGAGTGACGAACATGCCTGATCTGGAGAAATTTGTGAAAAACGTCATGTACGGCGGAATCGGCGCGGCAGCGTCTCTGGTGGAAAAGGGCGGCGATCTGGCGCGCTCGCTGGTGGAGAAAGGGCAGGAGACTGTCCGGAACAGTCAGGACACGGCGGACGACATCAAGCGTCGGCTTCAGGAGTTCTGCGACGGGCTGATGAAGCGCGGCGAGATTGACATCTCGAAGCTGACGCCGGAGCAGCGTGCGGAACTGCGCCATCAGCTGGAAGAAATGGACTATCAGGAAATTTGGGGCAAGGAATCGCCCGAAGCGGCTGACGCGCCGACTGCGGAAGCGCCTGAAACGCCGGAAGCCCCCGAAGCCCCCGAAGCCCCGGCTGACCCCGAACCCGCGGAAGAGCCGGAAGCGCCGAAGGAAACCGAACCCGCCGAAGTGGACAAGCCTGAACTGTCGGATGATGCCATCCCGGTTGGCGGCGAACCGCACGACGACGCACAATAAGCCACAAACAGCCCTCTCTGTCAATCGGCAGGGAGGGCTGTCATTGTAACCGGGATAAACACGCGGACACTGTATGCAGTTGTCACCAACTGAATCGCGCGAAAGGGTCAAGGGAGGAACTCCCTTGCAGGGTGCAGGGACAGCGTCCCTGCCGGAGTCCAGAGGCAGCGCCTCTGGTTACTTCATGAACACGAACTTTTTGAACTCCATCAGGCAGCGGCCGGCGAAGAAGTCGCCCGTCCAGCCGGAATAGTGCGTCGTGACGGCGAAGTAGAGCGCGTGCCGCCCCGTGACCGCCTTCACGCGCGTCTTGATGCACTCCGCGCCGCGCCCAACGTGGAAGCAGCCGATTTCCTCGCCATCCTCCGCGTCCAGACGCACATGCACGTCGCACGCGCAGCCGAAGCCCATCACATCCGCGAAAAGCTGCATCGTCTTGCTGCCGTAATCCGCGCCGAAATCAAAATACTTGTAGCCCATAACGCAGCCGTCCTGAATGTTCGTGATGACGCGCTCAAACGGCGTCCGCTCGGCAATCAGCGCGCCGCCCTTCAGCACACACGCCAGTTCCGCGGGCGTTTCCTCATACGGATTCAGCGCGTCCGAGAAGCCCAGCGACGTCATCTCCACCGGCGGAATCGTGCCGTCCGGCAGAATCTCGATTTTTTCCACGCACGCGCGGCGGCTCATCACCGAACCGTTCGTCATGCGGTGATAGAAGATGTACCACTGATTCCCGATGCGGCAGATAGACCCGTGGTTGTTGCCTGCCGGGTAATCCACGCCGTTATCGACGATGTAGCCGCGATAGGTGTAAGGGCCCATCGGCTTGTCGGACGTGGCGTAGGCAAGGCGGCTGCCGCGCTTGGGGGAATAAATGAAGTAGTAGGTATCCCCGATTTTACGCAGCGACGCCGCCTCATAGAAGCGGGAATCGGGATCGGTGAATCCGCCGTTTTCCGTCACTTCGCAGGGGATGATGTGCTCCAGATAGGTGCCATTCAGCACATGCGTCATGTCCTGCGGGTCAATCTTCGCGATGAACGAGCGCTCAAAGCCGCACGCGATATACACCTGCCCGTCATCATCCACCAGCACACCGGGGTCGATGAACCAGCCGTTGACGCACACGGAATCCGGAATCGTGTACTTGTAGCGTCCCAACAGCGTGAACGGGCCTTCGGGACGGTCGGACACAGCGACGCACCCCTTCGCGCCGATGATGTAGGCGAAGAGGTAATACTTTCCGTCCTTCTCCACCACGTCCGGGGCATACAGCTCGTTGTGTTCCTTCGTCCAGTCGGTGTCGGCGGGATGGTCGAACGTGTCGCGCGTGCGGAAAATAACGCCGTGATCCGTCCAGTGACCAAGATCGTCCACAGGCGCGGACCAGCACTTCAGCACATAATCGCAAAATTGGTCGTGTCCGACTCGGTCATGCGAGCCGTAGACATACACGCGGCTGCCAAACACGCGCGGTTCGCCGTCTGGAATGTACTCCCACAGCGGCAGATAGGGATTCGGCATGGATAGTTCCTCCTTTTTCGTGGGAATGAAAGTCTTTATCAACACTATACCGCCCAAAAAGCAGGAAGTCAAGCGGTGAATGGCGAATAAATAAACTATGCACCTTTCCGATGATGCGAAAGGTCACAAAGGAGGCACAACTTATGTCTTTGACCCCTCATGATATTGCCCGTATGCTCGACCACAGCACGCTCCAGCCTTTCCTGACGGAGGATGATATCCGCCGCGGCTGCGAGCTTGCGCTCAAGTACGACACTGCGTCCGTCTGCGCGCGTCCCTGCGATGTGCCGATTTTGGCGGAAATGCTGCGCGGCAGCGACGTCAAGGTCTGCACCGTCATCGGCTTCCCGCACGGCGCACACGCCACGCAGATTAAGGTGGACGAAGCGCGTCTGGCGCTGGATCAGGGCTGCGAAGAGCTGGACATGGTCATCAACATCGGCGAAATGATTCGCGGCAATGAAGCGTATGTGCAGGGTGAAATCAAGCAGATTTGCGACCTTGCGCACAGCCGGAACGCGATTGTCAAGGTGATTCTGGAAACCTGCTATCTGACGGACGCGCAGAAGAAGCGCTGCTGCGAACTTTCGGAAGCGGCGGGTGCTGATTTCGTCAAAACGTCCACAGGCTACGGCACAAAGGGCTGCACCATCGACGACCTGAAGCTGATGTGCGCGTCCGTTTCCGACCATGTGCGCGTGAAGGGTTCCGGCGGCATCCGCGATTTGGACACCGTGCTCGCCGCCCGCGCCGCCGGTGCATCCCGCTGCGGCGTTTCCGCAACCGAGAAAATCATGGCAGAAGCCGAAGCACGCTACCGCGAAGGGAAGCTGTGAGAGGGGGAGACCCAAGGGGCTTTGCCCCTTGACCCCAGCAGGGACGCTGTCCCTGCACCCTGCAAGGGAGTTCCTCCCTTGACCCTTCCGCGCGATTGAGTTGGTGACACTTTCAGGCTGTGCCCGCGTGTTGATTGGGGGAACCCAATGAGCGTTGCCCCTTGACCCCACAGGGACTTCGTCCCTTGACCCTTTCACGCGATTGAGTTGGTGACACGCTCATGCAGTACCCGCGTGTTGATTGGGGGAACCCAATAGGCGTTGCCCCTTGACCCCACAAGGAACTTCGTCCCTTAACCCTTTCGCGCGATTGAGTTGGTGACACGCTCATGCAGTGCCCGCGTGTCGATTGGGGACACCGCGCAGTCTGCATAAAAACCAAGACGCAAAAAGACCGCCGCACATCTCATGCAGCGGTCTTTCTGATTGTCAATTAGTGCGTCAGCAGCAGCATCGCCACAAACAGCGCCGTAATCACCCAAGTACCGGCCTTGATGTTCTTCGCCTTGCCCGTGCAGAGGTTAATCACCACATAGGACAGCAGGCCGAAGCAAATGCCGTAGGAAATGTTGTACGCGAAGGGCATAATCGCCAGCGTCAGGAACGCCGGAACAGCTTCCGTCGCGTCCAGCCACTTAATGTCCTTGACGCAGTTCATCATCAGCACGCCGACGTAAATCAGCGCCGCCGCCGTCGCGCAGCCGGGAACAAGCTGCGCCACCGGGCTGAGGAACATGGCGACAAGGAACATCAGCGCCGTCACCATCGAGGACAGACCCGTACGGCCGCCCTCCGCCACGCCAGAGGAGGATTCGACGAACGTCGTCACCGTGGACGTGCCGCAGATTGCACCCGTGGTGGTCGCAATCGCATCCGCCAGCATCGCCTTGTCCATGTTCGGCACTTCGCCGTCCTTGGTCAGCATGTTGCCGCGCGCGCAAGCGCCGTACAGCGTACCGATGGTGTCAAACATATCCACCATGCAGAACGCCAGCGCGGTTGTCGCAATGGTGAGGATGGTGTTCGCCACGCCGTGCGCCTCAACATAGGGTGCAAAGTTGAAGCCCTCGGTGAAGACCTTGCCGAACGCGCCGGAGAAGAACTCCTCAAACGCTGCGAAGGGGCTGGACATCGTGATGTCCGCGCCGAAGTTCGGAATCGTCAGGAAACCCAGCACATAGTACAGCACCGTGCCGCCGACAATGCCCAGCAGGACGGAGCCTTTCACGTTGCGGTGGCTCATGATGGCAATCGCCAGCAGCGCGACGATGGTCACAATCATCGCCATGATGCCCACGTTCCAGCCATTCGCGAGCAGGTTGAAGGACGCCAGCGTGACGCCGGTGGATGCGCTCGGAATGATGATGCCCGCATTCTGCAAGCCAAGGAACGCGATGAACAGACCGATGCCCGCCGGAATCGCGACGCGAACCGCCTGCGGAATCGCTTGGAAGATGAGCTTGCGCAGACCCGTGACGGTCAGGAGGATGAACAGAATACCGTCAAAAAGCACCAGCACGAGGGCGTTGGCATAGCTGAAGCCCAGCCCCAGCACGACCGTGTAAACGAAGTAGGCATTCAGACCCATGCCGGACGCCTGCGCGAGCGGCAGGTTCGCCAGCAGACCAATTGCCACCGTGCCGATGACAGCGGAGATGGCAGTGGCGATGTAAATCGCGCCGTAAGTCACGCCGGGGATGCTGGAGAACATGCCCGCATTGACCATCAGGATATACGCCATGGCAAAGAAGGTCGTCAGACCCGCCAAGCATTCGGTCTTGAACGAGCTGCCCTTGGCGGTGTAGCCAAAGTGACGATCAAGCGCGCTTGTGTTCTTAGAAGTAGCCATTGAATCAATTTCCTCCCTTGATTCCTCGTTTTTCCCCTTTTTCGGGGCAAGCATTCCTATTATATCATAATTTGCGCCGCATTTCCACATGTTTTTCTGATTTTCTCGTCTTTTGTTCGGATTTACAGAGAAAAGCGACCCAAGGGGCGTTGCCCCTTGACCCCAGCAGGGACGCTGTCCCTGCACCCTGCAAGGGAGAATGAA
>ENA-UOJA01002832-UOJA01002832.1-human-gut-metagenome-genome-assembly--contig:-C19-NODE-2832-length-11130-cov-13.095079_pt1 | contig 11130 bp, 15 predicted proteins | sample MGYA00242337_ERZ723884 | MGnify/ENA metagenome assembly ERZ723884
ATCCCGTCGCTTGTGAAAAAACCGTCGATGGGATGGGGCGCTGTCGAAAAGTGGGACGTTGAAGAGGCCGAAGAAGATTATTCTCTGTTTCACCCAAAATACGGACTCATGAGACCAGTTCCCGTCGAGGACGCTGCAAACTATCCGGATTTCGATTTTACAAAATACCCGGTCATGCTTTACGGTGTCAAACCTCCATACTGGAAACCGTGCAACGCAAGACCTTGTTATGTTCCGGTGGTGTAAATATGACGATCTATGAATTGCTGGAGCGAGGGAGATTGAACGCAAAACTCCCTACTTATCAGAGAAAAAAAGAAGCTGCTTTGAAAGCTTGTGAGGAACAATTGAAGTTGCACAACGCTCCGTATTGCGCATTATCCGGCGGAAAAGATAGTGTGGCGATGTGCTACATCGTGAACGAAGCTGCGAAACGCTGCGGAAAAGATTTTAGGTTGTGGTCTCACTTGTCAGACGCATCTTTTCCAGGGACTCGGGAAACGTGCCTGAAAGTTGCTGAATCAATTGAGAGAGAATGGGACACTTTTCAGTCTACATCGGCACTTGAAAGCATGGACGGTAAAAAGAGAGCTGCATTTGGAAAGCGTGGAGTGTTTTTTGACAGCATCCGTCATTATGCAGAAGACAAAGACCTTGCATTTGTTGGAGTAAGAGCATTTGAAAGCAAGAGACGTATGCAAGCCGCAAAGGCGCATGGCATGTTCTTCCACAGCGAAAGCATGGGGAATATTGATGTGGTAAATCCTCTGCAATGGTTTAGGCTGATTGATGTTGCGTCTGTGCTGTACGAATACAACGCTCCAATACATCCGATATACCACAAGTATTGCACGGATATTGGGAACAATTCGAATGGAGAACCGCTGTTTATACGACTTGGATATGTGACCTCAAAAGACCTGTTAGACAAAGGAACAGCAGTATTCATGAAAGCGAATTACCCGTCGATATACAACGAATTGATGCGACGCTTCCCGGAGTTGCGCAATTATGTATAGGAGGTGATGCAATGACCAAAGACGATTTACGCCGATACGGCAGCATCCGGCGGGAACTTGCCGACATCACAAGGCGGCTGCACGCACTGGAAGAAAGCAAGGGCTGCCACGGCGTGACATACGGCGACAGTCCGCACCAGTGGGGAGAACCGCTGCCAGAGGCACAGCGGTATGTGGAGAAGAAGGAAGCACTGGCACGGCTCTACCGGAGAAAGCAGTGCATCCTGCTGGAGGAACAGGCAGCCGTGGAGAACGCCATCGACACCCTGCCGCCGGAGCTGCGTCGGCTGATGCGGATGCGGTATCTGGACGGCATGACCTGCGAACAGGTCTGCGTGGAACTGCCCTGCTCCTGGGACACGTTCCACCGGTGGCACAGAAAGGCTCTGGCGATGCTGGAATAATCGTATGGAATCGTACATACCACCTGTGCTATAATGATAACATCAAAGATTGACAAGAACCGCTGCGGGGAAACCTGCGGCGGTTTTGACGGTTCGGTGAAAGGACGGTGACTCACCACATGCCATACAAACAGCGCACCCAATGCCGCCACCCCGGCTGTCCTGCGCTGGTACAGGCTGGGTGCAAGTACTGTGATGCGCACAGGAGCCAGCATGCAGATGCAAGCCGCAGTGCAGCAGCAAGAGGATACAGCACAAGATGGCAGCGCATCAGCAAGAGATATCTTCAGGAGCATCCCCTGTGCGCACGCTGCGGCAGACCGGCACAGGTGGTAGACCACATCGTCCCCCACAGAGGCAGGGAGCAGCTGTTCTGGGATGAGAGCAACTGGCAAGCCTTATGCAAACCTTGCCACGACAAGAAAACCGGCGAGGAGGACAGCCACCCGACCTACGAATACTAGGGGGAGGGGGTATCAAAATCTCTGCCGCAAAGACGTACCGGAGACCGGCGCCCAACTCCGTGCGGGAAATCGCAAAATAGCAGGGCGGGGGTTATGCAGGAGGTGATGCAAAATGGCAGGCAGAAAGCCGAAGCCTACAAATCTGAAAGTGCTGGAGGGCAATCCAGGCAAGCGGCAGCTGAATCCCAGCGAGCCGAAACCGGACGCATCTGTCCCGAAGTGTCCGGCGTGGCTGAGCAAAGAGGCAAAGCGTGAGTGGAAACGGCTTGTGCCCTTTTTGGAAAAGGCGGGGCTGCTGACGCAAGCAGACCGTGCCGCTTTCGCCGGCTATTGCCAGTCCTATGCCAACTGGATCGAGGCGGAAGCACACCTCGCCGCAGAGGGCAGCACCTTTGAAACCCCGAACGGCTATCAGCAGCAAAGCCCTTGGGTGTCTATTGCGCAGACAAACCAGAAAAACATGCTGCGGTTCTGCACGGAATTTGGTCTGACACCGTCCAGCAGAAGCCGCATTGTTGTGGAAAACACATCAAATCCGGAGACAGATGACATGGAAGCATTGCTGGGCGGTGACGGATAATGGGAAAAAATGACCGCCGTCCGGCGGAATTCCCCCGTCTGGAACGCTACGAGCCGTCCGGATTCATGCTCCCCACGTCCCACTATGATGCCAAAAAAGCAGACCGAGCCGTGGCATTTATCGAAAATCTCCGGCACACCAAGGGAAAATGGGCAGGCAAGCGGTTCTGGCTGCTGCCGTGGCAGGAGCAGATCATCCGGGACGTGTTCGGCATCGTCAAAGAAAACGGCAAGCGGCAGTTTCTCACGGCGTATGTGGAGATCCCCAAGAAAAACGGCAAGTCAGAACTGGCGGCAGCGGTCGCCCTGTACCTGCTGTACGGGGACAACGAGCCGTCCGCCGAGGTGTACGGCTGTGCCGCAGACCGGCAGCAGGCATCTATCGTTTATGACGTGGCAAAGCAGATGATCGCACAGTCGCCGGCACTGGAAAAGCGGTCGAAGGTCATCGATTCCGTCAAGCGTGTGGTGAACTACAGCAATGCCGGATTCTATCAGGTGTTGTCCGCAGAAGTCGGCACCAAGCACGGGCTGAACGTGTCCGGTCTGGTGTTTGACGAGCTGCACGCACAGCCAAACCGGAAGCTCTGGGACGTTATGACCAAGGGTTCCGGCGACGCCAGAGAGCAGCCGCTGTTCTTTGCCATCACCACCGCCGGAAACGACCGGAACAGCGTGTGCTGGGAACAGCACCAGCTGGCGATGGACATTCTCCGGGGCAGAAAGGCAGACCCCACCTACTATCCGGTGGTCTATGGCTTGTCCGACGAGGAGGACTGGAACGAGGAAAAGAACTGGTACAAGGCGAACCCCTCACTGGGGTACACCATCCAGATCGACCGTGTCCGGAATCTGTACCGGCAGGCACTGGACAATCCGGCGGACGAGAACAACTTCAAGCAGCTGCGTCTGAATATGTGGGTGTCCTCCACCGTGGGTTGGATTCCGGAGCACGTCTGGGACTGGGGCAGCAAACCCATTGACACAGCGGCTCTGGAAGGCAGAACGTGTTACGCCGGACTGGACCTGTCCTCCACCACGGACATCACCGCATTTGTGCTGGTGTTTCCGCCGGAGAGCGAGGACGCACCCTACACCGTGCTGCCCTACTTCTGGCTGCCGGAGGATACGCTGGATCTGCGTGTCCGGCGTGACCACGTCATGTACGATGTGTGGGAAAAGCAGGGATATATCTGCACCACCGAGGGCAACGTGGTACACTACGGCTTTATCAAAAAGTTCATTGACGATCTGGGACGGAAATTCCACATCAAGGAGATCGCCTTTGACCGTTGGAACGCAGTGCAGATGGCACAGGACTTAGAGGACATGGGTTTTACCATGGTGCAGTTCGGACAGGGCTTTCGTGACATGAGTCCGCCGTCCAAGGAGCTGATGCGGCTGCTGCTGGAAAAGCGTATCCGGCATGGCGGAAATCCGGTGCTGCGGTGGATGTCGGGGAATGCCGTGGTCAGGCGTGACCCTGCCGGCAACATCAAACCGGACAAAGAAAAATCCACAGAGAAGATCGACGGCATTGTGGCGCTGGTCATGGCACTCGACCGGGCAATCCGCTGCGGGAACGACTCCGGCGACAGCATTTATGACAGCAGGGATATGCTGATTTTGTAAATGTGTTCTTTATTTAGATAGCTCATCAGTTTTTTGTGATTTTTCCGGAAATTTTGCTGAGTGATGCTTGAATTGATTTTTCTTCTTCTTCGTCACGACGCATTTGTTCCCACTGCCTTAATATTAACAATATAAAGCCCCGCATGACAGGAAAATACTCTAAGCATTCTTCCTCTGTTAGCTCGTGAATTCCTTTACTGATAATGCCATAAAACACAGTATTACCTATCAACGATTTTGGTAGATAATCTGACAGCATTTTAATTTTTTCATCCACATGTGATTTACCAAAATCTGCTTCCGTAATTTTCCCTTCTTGAATTGCTTTTTTGCCGGCATTAACTATGATTCGTTCAAAAATTCTCCTCAAGTACACAAAAGAGCCAACTCCAATCCCAGAAGCAAATAGTCCGATAGCTCTTTTAAGTTCCTTTTCATCTTCTTTTTGCATTACCTTTCTGTATTCTTTTAATTCAGGAAAGGCTAAATCTGCTACAGATGGATATTGACCGATCTTTATCATCTTATTCTCATGAGTAAGAACAACATAATCAAGATGATGTTGAGAATCCATCGCACAGGTAAACTTAAAAACCATTAGTCTTGTGTCATCATTTATGGATCTATTCGTCCATGACCACGGCTCTTTTTGAAAATTATCAGGGCGTACAGAAGTTGTTTTTTGAACGTCTTGCCATGAAATGATTTCTCGTCCCAGTAGTCGCTTTTCTATCCCTTTTTGATAGCTTTCATTGTAATAATGTGGAATTGCTTCACAAGTAAAAATCCGGTTATTCTTACATTCAGGACAGTATACGTCAATTTTAATATGACCACCAACTAAATCAGCTAATTCAGTAATATTATCTTCTGTGATTTCAATTTCATCATACAATCCCTTATTTACAAGGAAATTACCAAACACATTATCATTAAAAATATTTCTTTCCATTTTTCCTCCTAATGCGTAATTCAAAATTACAGATATACCAATTAAAAACTGTAGAATAGAACATCAGCTATATTATATCATAAGCCCATAGAAAAAGTCAACCGAAAGGAGTGATGCATATGGGAATTTTCAGCGGGCTCTTCAAGTCCAGAGATAAGCCGAAGAATTACTATCAGAGTCCGTCTTATGCGTACTGGTTCGGGCGGGCGAAGAGCGGCGCACCTGTGAATGCTTTTACGGCGATGCAGCAAAGCGCTGTGTATGCCTGCATCAAGGTGCTGTCAGAGTCTGTGGCGCAGCTTCCGCTGCATTTGTACATGCGTACCGATCACGGCAAGGAAGAGGCGACAAAGCTTCCGCTGTATCGGGTGCTGCACGACCAGCCGAATCCGGAGATGACATCGTACACATTCCGTGAGGTCATGATGGTGCACATCCTGATCTACGGCAATGCCTATGCGCAGATCATCCGTGACGGCAGAGGCAATGTGATCGGGCTGTATCCGCTGACGGCGAACCGTGTCCGGGTGGATCGGGATGACAAGGGCAATCTGATCTACATCTATCGCCGATACGATGAGGCAAATCCGAACTTTCGGGAGCAGGGAGAAATTGTGCTGTACGACTTCGACGTGCTGCACATCCCCGGTATGGGATTCGACGGACTGGTAGGATATTCTCCCATCGCTCTGGCACGGAACGCCATCGGTCTGGCGCTGGATTGTGATGATTATGGTTCCAGCTTTTTCGCCAACGGGGCAGCACCCAGCGGCGTGCTGAAGCATCCGGGCGTGCTGAAAGACCCCCAGAAGGTGCGTGACGCATGGGAAAAGGCATACGGCGGAGCAGGGAACTCCCACAAGACTGCCGTGCTGGAAGAGGGCATGGACTACCAGCCCATTTCCATGACACCGCAGGATTCGCAGTTTCTGGAGACACGAAAGTTCCAGATCGAAGAGATCGCCCGGCTGTACCGGGTACCGCTGCACATGATCGGCGATCTGGATCACGCCACGTTTTCCAACATCGAGCAGCAGTCGCTGGAATTTGTCCAGTATACGCTGATGCCGTGGCTGACACGATGGGAGCAGGAGATTCAGCGTTCCCTGCTCCTGCCGCAGGACACCGGGAAATACTTTGCAAAGTTCAACGTGGACGGCATGCTTCGGGGCGACTATAACAGCCGGATGCAGGGATATGCCACTGCACGGCAGAACGGCTGGATGTCTGCCAACGACATTCGGGAGCGTGAGGACGACAATCTGATTCCGGCAGAAGAGGGCGGAGATTTGTATCTGGTAAACGGCAGCTTCACAAAAATGCAGGAAGCGGGAGCGTTTGCAAATGGAGGTGAAAGCAATTGAACAGGTTTTGGAAATGGATGAAAAACGAGGCGGGAGCGGAACGTGATCTGTACCTTGATGGTGCGATTGCACAGGATTCCTGGTTCGAGGATGATGTTACACCGGCGGCTTTTCAGGCAGAGCTGAAACAGCACACCGGAGATGTGACCGTCTGGATCAACTCGCCCGGCGGCGACGTGTTCGCAGCGGCACAGATCTACACCATGCTGCGGAATCACGCCGGAAAGGTCACCGTGAAAATTCACGGCATCGCTGCTTCTGCTGCATCGGTGGTGGCAATGGCAGGGGACACTACTCTGATCAGTCCGGTGGGAATGCTGATGATCCACAATCCGTCCACTATGGCAGCCGGTGAGAAAAAGGACATGGAGCAGGCAATCGCTGTGCTGGAGGAAGTCAAGGAATCCATCCTGAACGCCTATGTGGCAAAGACCGGGCTTTCCCGGAATCGTCTGGCAAAGATGATGGATGCGGAAACATGGCTGAATGCCAACGAGGCAATGCGGCTGGGATTCGTGGACGGCATCCTGTTTGCCGAGGACGATCCGGACAAAAAGCCGGAGGAAGAACCGGAAGAGGATGTCCCCGAAGAGAAACCGGAAGAGAATCCGGACGAACCCGAAGAAGAGCCGGAGGAAGAACCGGATGAGCCGGACGACCCCGACAAGAAAGAACCCCCTGCACAGGCATATTCGCAGAAGCGCATGGTACAGTCGTTTCTGGCGAAGCTGGGGCAGAGCAAAAGCGACAAGACCGTGGACGCTGTACAGCTGCGTGCACGTCTGAATCTATTGAAGCCGTAAGGAGGAAAAGCGAATGACTATGACAGAAAGAATGCAGCGCCTGACAGCGCTCCGGCAGGAGCGTGCCGCAAAGTGGGACACTGCACGTGAATTCTTGGACGCCAAGACACACAATGACAAAATGAGTGAAGCCGATGCGGCGACTTATGATGCGATGGAAAAGGAACTGACCGACCTCAGCAAAGACATCGCCCGTCTGGAACGTGCCAATGAGATGGAGGGTGTACTGAATGCGTCCGGCGCTCCGATTCTGGGCGTGCCGGGAAATGCAAAGAGCGCAGGAACCGGAACTGCCTCCGCAGAGTACAAGGAAGCGTTCTGGAATTCTGTCCGAAACAAGAACCATACTGCTGCGGTGCAGAATGCATTGCAGGTGGGAACGGATTCTGAGGGCGGCTATCTGGTGCCGGACGAGTTCGAGCGTCAGCTGATCGAGGCACTGGAAGAGGAGAACGTGTTCCGAACGCTGGCGACTGTGATCACCACCGCATCCGGCGACCGGAAGATTCCCATTGTCAGCGACAAGGGCGAAGCATCGTGGATCGATGAAGAGGGCACTTTCCCGTTGTCCGATGACACCTTTGGTCAGAAGTCTCTGGGTGCATACAAACTGGGTACGGCGCTGAAGATTTCCACAGAACTGCTGCACGACTCTGCTTTTGATCTGGAAGCATACATCTCCAAGGAGTTCGGCAGACGGCTGGGTGCAAAGGAGGAAGAGGCGTTCTGGGTTGGCGACGGCAAGAGCAAGCCCACCGGTATTTTTGACGCCACCGGCGGTGCAGAAACCGGCGTGACTGCTGCATCTGCCACGATCACATTTGACGACATGCTGGAACTGTATTACAGCCTGAAATCCCCGTACCGCAAGAGTGCCACATGGGCGATGAATGACGCCACCATCAAGGCGCTGCGCAAGGTCAAGGATACGACCGGTCAGTACATCTGGCAGCCGTCTGTGGTTGCCGGCGTGCCGGACATGATCATGAACCGCCCGTATGTGACTTCCAGCTACATTCCGGCTCTGGCATCCGGCAAGACCGGCATTGCTTTCGGCGATTTCCGTTACTACTGGATCGGCGACCGGCAGGGCGTGACTTTCAAGCGTCTGGACGAGCTGTTCTCCATGACCGGGCAGGTGGGATTCCTGGCATCCAAGCGTTTGGACGGCAAGCTGATCCTGCCGGAGGCAGTAAAGCTGCTGGCAGTGAAGTAAGCAACGGAGGTGCTCTGTATGGTGACGCTGGAAGAAGCAAAGAACTATCTCCGTGTGGAACATAGCGAAGATGATGCCCTGATCGAGTCCCTGATGCTGACTGCATCGCAGATGGTGCAGGATGTGGGCAGGGTGTCGGCAGAACAGTACGAGCAGGAGGAAGCCTGCCACACCGCAACGCTGTACGCTGTCGCCTATCTGTATGCGCATCGTGAGGAGGCAAACCACAACAGCCTGTTGCTGACGCTGCGGGCAATGCTCTTTGCGCAGCGGGAGGGAGTGATCTGATATGGCAGTATCTATTGCTGAACGCAATCAGCGCATTACCATACAGCGCAATGAAACGGCGACAGACGGCATCGGCAACCACACCAGTGCATGGACGGATTTTTTGGAGCTGTGGGCAAACGTAACAATTACTGCATCCACGGAGGGAACAGAGGCGGGTGTTACGTCCATGCGGCAGACGATGAAAGCAATCGTGCTGAAAAGCGCAGAAACAACGGCAATCAGAAGCAATTGCCATCGCATCATTTTTGACGGCGAAATATACAACATCACAGGCGTGGTGCCATATTACACGAGCCGTGACCTCGTGCAGATCACGGCAGTATCGCAGAAAGGACGACCGGATGGACACGGTGAATGTGGAATCTCTGGCGAGTGTGATTGCACAGGAGCTTGAAGCATATGCAGACCTTGCAGCCGATGCCATGAAAGATGCTGTCACACAGACGGCAAAGGCGGTGCGAAAAGAACTTGTGACGACATCGCCGGTTGGCACTGGCGCATACAAGAAAGGCTGGCGTGCATCTGCACTCGATGAGAAATCGTACAAAAAGGTCATGGTGGTGCACAACCGGAAGTACCGCATCGTCCATCTGCTGGAAAAGGGGCACGCAAAGCGGAACGGCGGTCGTGTGGCTGCCAGACCGCATGTTGCAGCCGCAGAGGAACATGGTGAAAAGATGCTGGAAGCGCTGTTTGTAGAAGCACTTGGAGGATAAGCATGACCTATGAAGAGATCGCCGCAATGGTGAAAGAGATGGGCTTGCCCTGTGCATACCACCACTTTGCAGAGGGGGAAAGCCCGCCTCCGCCGTTTGTGGTGTTTTTATCACCCGGCGAGCATGTGTTCCATGCCGATAATATTCGCTATGCGGGCTGGAAGCAGCTGGACGTGGAGCTGTACACGGATACGAAAGATCCGGATGCAGAGCAGCGGGTGGAAGATGTCCTGACCGCACACGAGATCAGCTATGTAAAATCGGAAATATGGATCGAGAGCGAAAAGCTCTACGAAGTCCTGTATGAAATGGAGGTATAAGCCATGGCGACCAAAAAGAACAAGGTGAAATTTGGCTTGAACAAGGTGCATTTTGCGATGTGCCATACTGACGATGACGGCAACACCACTTTTGACACGCCGGTGCGTGTGCCTGGCGCAGTATCGCTGTCTGTAACACCGTCCGGCGAGGCGGAGAACTTCTACGCAGACAACCGTGTGTACTACGTCATCAACAACAACGCCGGCTATGAGGGTGACTTGGAGCTTGCCCTGCTGTCACTGGAATTCCGCCAGCAGGTGCTTGGCGAGCTGCTGGATCAAAAGGGCGTATTGACCGAAAAGAACGATGCAGCGCTTGCACAGTTTGCGCTGCTGTTTGAGTTCGACGGCGATGTCAACCACATCCGCCACGTGCTGTACTGCTGTACGGCATCCCGCACATCTGTGGAGGGTGAGACCAACACCGACACCAAAACCCCGAAGACAGAGACATGCAGCTTCACCGCTGCGGCGCTGGATAACGGTCTGGTGAAGTGCCGTACATGCGAGAGCACCGATTCCACAGTATATGAAAACTGGTACAAGGCAGTTTATGTGCCTACTTTTGCTGCGAGTGAGGGAGCGTAAAGATGCTGGAAAGAACAATTACAATCGATGGAAAACCCGTGAAATTCCGTGCCTCTGCCGCTGTTCCCAGAATGTACATGACGCTGACCGGCTCTGATATTTTCTCTGACATCGGAACACTGGCAGAGCAGTTCCATCCGCCGAAGCCGGAGGAAGATGCACAGCAGGAAGCAGATGGGCAGCAGAAGCCGGCGGTCGATCTGAAAGACCTGTCTAAGATGAGCGTATTTGAGAACATCGCCTATGTGATGGCAAAGGCGGCGGACAGCAGCGTGCCGGACACGGTAGAGGAATGGCTGGATCAGTTCGGCATGATGTCTATTTGGCAGGCGTTCCCGCAGATCGCAAAACTGTGGACATCCAGCCAGAAGACAAACGTAGCCCTTAAAAAAAAGAACGCCCGACCGAACGGGAGATGACAACGGCGCTGTTCCTGCTCCGGTGTATTCAGATCGGGCTGTCTATGCAGGACTTGAATGAACTGACATATGGCATGGTGCTGGATATCTTTTCGGAGCATGCCAACGACAGCTGTGAGTATGCGAGTCTTGCAACACAGCGGGATTTCGATACATTCTGAGGAGGTGACAAGGTATGGCAAGTGATAAGCGCATCAAAGGGCTGTCCATCCAGATTGACGGCGACACCACAGGGCTGACAGAAGCGCTGCACGATGTCAACAAATCGATCACCTCCACACAGGCACAGCTGAAAGACGTGGAAAAACTGCTGAAGCTTGACCCTGAAAATGTTGAGCTGTTATCCCAGAAGCAGGACCTTTT